>Ga0210398_10000738_pt1 | contig 36032 bp, 18 predicted proteins | sample IncBWC4OmetaG_FD_161047 | JGI IMG/M metagenome (GOLD analysis project Ga0210398, IMG submission 161047) | Forest soil microbial communities from Barre Woods Harvard Forest LTER site, Petersham, Massachusetts, United States - Inc-BW-C-4-O | ecosystem: Environmental > Terrestrial > Soil >... | reverse complement strand
AATCCGCAACTCCGCTCCAATGTTCAGCGCGCCAGCCGCTTTCTGCATCAAGTCTGCTGGAACGCCCGCGTCAATCAATGCGCCCAGCAGCATGTCCCCGGAAATTCCAGCAAAGCACTCAATCGTCCCGATCTTCATAGCCGTACTCAGGATGCTCTCGTCCCGCTCCGGACATTCCCCGCCAGCATCTCTGCCGGCAGCAATTCGTTCATCGAGCCGGAACGATAGCCATCGCAATCCACCGCCACATACGGAAACCCCGCGCTCCGCACCGCCGCCGCGATCCTGCGAAAAAAGTCAGCATCCAGCGCTGCCGCCATTTCCTCTTCGGCAATCTCAATCCGCGCCACGCTCCCGTGATGCCGCACTCGAAACCGTACCAGCCCCAGCGCCCGCAGAGCCTCCTCGGCGTCTTCCACCTGGCGCAGCACCTCCGTCGTCACCCGCCGCCCATATTCGATGCGCGACGACAAACACGCGGAGGCCGGCTTGTCCCAAACCCGCAGCCCCGCTGCCTGCGCCAGTACACGAATATCCGCCTTCGTCAGCCCGGCCTCCGCCAGCGGTGCCGCCACATGATGCTCAGCCGCTGCTTTTTGCCCCGGGCGAAAGTCCTTTCCGTCGTCGAGGTTCAATCCATACGCCACCGCGGCGAAATTCCTGCTCGCGCGCTCTCCCTCCAGCACGGTAAACAGCTCATCTTTGCAGTGAAAACAGCGGTCCCCGCTGTTCGCGGCGTACGCCTCGCGGTCCAGTTCCTTTGTCTCCAGCACCAGCAGCGGAATCCGGTTCTCCTCCGCAAAGGCCACGGCATCCCGGTAGTGGCTCCGCGCCAGCGAAGCGGAATCCGCGATCGCCGCCAGCATCTTCTCTCCCAGAACCCGATGCGCCGCCCAGGCCAGGTACGCCGAATCCACCCCGCCGGAGTACGCCACAATCACACTGCCGAGCTCCCGCAGCCTCTCCTGCAGCGCTGCGTCTTTGTCCTCGAGACTCATCACTGGCCTCATCCTACCCCCGTCAACACCCGGATTGGAAATTGACAGACACTGACAGAGATGCGGGAACTGACGCAATAAATCTGGGAAGATAGAAAAGATGGCGCCCACCCACGCAGGCACGATCCTCACACCGGAAGAGCGTCTGGCGCGCCGCAACCTCATGCTGCGGGACGCTTTCTCGCTGCTGACCCTCTTCCTCATCACCGCCGTCATCTTCATCCTCACGCTCTTCCTGTTTCGCTCCTTCACCAACCATCGGCAGGAACTCGGCGCTCGCTGGAAGGCCCGCGGCGAGGTTGCGCTGCGCTCCGGTCATCCCGAAATTGCAATCGATGACCTGCGCTCGGCCCTGGCCTACGTCCCCAACCGCGAAACCGAAATCGAGCTGGCGACCGCGCTCGCTGACGCCGGAAGAACTCAGGAGGCAACGGTCTACTTCACCACTCTCTGGGAATCCGCACCCGGCGACGGCACCATCAACCTGCAACTGGCTCGCCTCGCTGTTAAAGAAGGCCACGAAGATCAGGCCCTCCTTCACTATCAATCCGCGCTCGACGGCACCTGGCAGGGCAATGGCTATGACCGCCGCCGGGAAGTTCGACTGGAAATGGCGCGTTACCTGATTTCCCGTCATGAATACAACCCGGCTCGCAATCAGCTGCTGATCGCCGCCGGCAATGCCCCGGACAACCCCGCCATCAAACTCGAAATCGCCGGCCTTCTCGAACAAGCCAATGCCCCGCAGGATGCCCTCGGTATCGATCGGTCGCTGGCATCACGCCGCGATCCCCCCCTCGCCGCCCTGGAGGGCGCCGGCCGAACGTCCTTCGCTCTCGGCATGTATCGTCTCGCCTCCGATTACCTCAGCCGCGCCCTGGCCAGCCCTCTCGCTGCGGGTTTCTCCGAAAACCAAAAGATCGCAGACCGCAACATGCTCGACACATCGCTTCAGGTCCTGAAACTCGACCCCGGCTCCGATCTCGCGCCCCGCGCGCGCGCCGAACGCCTGCTCGCAGCAAGGAAGATCGTCCGTCAGCGTCTTACCGACTGCGCGGGCGCCAACCCGCTCCTCGCCTCAAGGCTCGCTGGCCTGGTTTCCCGTTGGGGTCAGCTCCCCTCTCAGCTCACCGTGGCGAAACTCGAACAACAGCCGGATCTGGAGCAGACCCTCCTTCAGCTCGCCTGGGATACCGAAATCGCGACCGCGCAGATTTGCGGCCAACCCACCGGCGATGATGCTCTTCTGCTCCGTATTGCCCGCAATCCCTGGACGGTGGAACAACAATAATGCCCGATCCACCCATACCAGCCGCGGCCACTGCGCCCTCCGATACCGGTATTGCCGGAATTTCCCCGCCCGGCGCTCCGCCTGTCAGTCCGCCGCGGGCAGGCTTGTCTGCGACCGTCGAGAGAATCGCACCCACCCGTGACGAGCGTCTCTTCCTCGTCCTCTCGATTTTTATCGGAGTCATCTCCGGTCTCCTGGTCGTTGCATTCCGCGTCGCCATCGAGTGGATCCGCCTGCTCACGCTCGGATCCGCCCCACACGGCGGCCAGTTCCGCCTCCTGTTTGTTCCTGCTATCGCCGGCCTGGTCGTCGCCGCGCTCGTCATCTGGTTCTTCCCCGCTGCCCGCGGCAGTGGTGTCAACCAAACCAAAGCCGCTTTATATGTCTATGACGGTTACATTTCCTTCCGCACCGTCATCGGCAAGTTCCTCACCTCCGCCCTCGCCATTGGCGGCGGCCATTCCCTTGGCCCGGAAGACCCGTCGCTGCAGATCGGAGCCGGCGTCGCCTCCATCATTGCCCGCAACCTCCACCTTTCCCGACGCCGTCTCCGCATGTTCGCACCCATCGGCGCGGCTGCCGGTCTCGCGGCCGCCTTCAACGCCCCCATCTCCGCCATCCTCTTCGTCATCGAGGAAGTCATCGGCAGCTGGAGCGCCGCGGTTCTCGGATCCCTGGTTCTCTCCGCCATCTCCTCGGTCGTCGTGGCCCGTGCGTTCTGGGGCCCCGAGCCCCTGTTTCGCATCCCCTCCATTACCCTCCGCGACCCGCGCGAGCTCCTGGCTTATGCGGTGCTGGGAGTCTGCGGCGGTTTGCTCGCTCCCCTGTTTTCTCTGGTCCTTGGATATCTTCGCCCTCGTCTCCGCGCTCTCCCGCGCTGGAGCCTCTTCGTTCAGCCGGGTATCGCTGGCCTGACCGTCGGCGCCATCGGCTTCTTCGGCTTCCCCCAGGTCATGGGCGTCGGCTACGACGTCATCGATCAGGCCATGCACGGCCAGTTCGTCTGGCAAGTCCTCCTGGCGCTCGTGTTTCTCAAGTTGCTGGCCACCACCGTCTCTTTCTCCAGCGGAACCCCGGGCGGCATGTTCGCGCCCACCCTTTTCATCGGAGCCATGCTCGGCGGAGCCGTCGGCGCATTCGAAAAGCACTTCTTCCCCCACCTCACCGGCACCATCGGCGCCTATTCGCTCGTCGGCATGGGCGTTCTTTTCGCCGGATTCCTCCGCGTTCCCTTAACTTCGGTCTTCATGGTGCTCGAAGTCAGCGGCAATTACTCCATCGTTCTGCCCATCATCCTGGCGAATACTCTGGCCTTTCTCATCTCGCGCAGCCTGCAACCGGTTGGCATCTTCGAAATCTTCACCCAGCAGGATGGACTCGACCTGCCCTCGATGGAGGAACAACGCGAGGAATCGGTCCTGCACATCGAAGACGCACTGCAGCCCGTCAGTGTTCCCATTGTTAATGGCAGCGACACCCTCCACTCCGTCTCCCAGACGATCTCCGGCGCCCCGGGCGCCGCTTGCCTGATCCGCCTGTTCGACGGGTCCTGGTACGCGATCGGCGCCGACGAGCTGACCAGCGTCGCCGCCGCCCTTACCCCCGACACCCCGATCCAGAACGCTCTGAAACCGGATCGCACTCCGTTGCTCTTCCCCGATATGCCTCTCGACTCCGCCCTCCACTTCTTCCCCCGCTGGCCGCTGCTCCCCATCCTCAACCGCGCCAGCCGTGGAACCCTCGAGGGCATTTTGACTCTCGACGACGTTCTCCGCCGCTATCGCAGGCCCGTATAGCTTGCATCGCGGACCTCGCGCCACTACGCTCAAGATTCGGAGATCTGCACACCGTCTCACTCATGCTGAGTCTCTATCAACGACTCATTCTCGGCTGTCTTCTGCTCATCGCTCTCGTCACCACTGTCAGCCTCCTGGTGCGTACGTCCTTTGTGCGCCTCGCCGCTCTGGACGCCCAGGTGCGCGTCGCGGAAACCGCGGTCGCTTCCCTGGCTTCCGCCCAGGGCGCGCTCGCGCATGAGGAACTGATCGCCGCCCGCATCTCCAGCGGAGATGCCACTCTCGCCGAGTTTCGCGACCAGGCCGCTCACACCCAGGTCCTGCTCCGCGCCGCCGTCGACGAGGTGCGCGAGTTTGATGTCTCCATTCCCACCGACCGCCTCGCCCGCGAGCACGAACGCCTCGCTCAGCATCCCCCTCCGGACTCAACCCAGCTCACTCGTTCCCTCGAAGCCCTGCACGTCGAGCTCCGCCGCGACCTCGACCAGCTCTCCACCCTCCGCTATACCAGCGTCACTGCCCTGCGTGGCCAGCAGAACGGCCTCCGCGCTCGGCTCATCGCTGCCTGTGGCGTCGCCATTGCCGCCGCCGCCGTCATCTCCGCGATCATGCTCATCCTGGTCATCACCCCGCTGCGTCATACCGCGCGCGTCGCTCGTCGCATCGGCCAGGGCGATCTTCACCAGCGCGTCGAGTGGCGCTCCAAAGACGACCTCGGCACCATCGCCACCGAGCTCAATCGTCTCGCGATCCGCCTCCGCGATCTGCGCGAAACCGAATCCGGCCGCCGCCAGATGGAGTTCCAGCTCATCGACGCTGTGGTGCGCTCCATCTTCGAGCCCGTCATCGTCACCGATGGCAAAGGCCAGGTCCTCAAGCTCAACCAGGCAGCCGTTGAGCTCTTCGGCGGCTCCACGGAGGGCGCTGAGGTCGACCGCATGGTTCTCACCAGCACCCCCGGCGGCGACAAAATCATCAACGCCATCCGCGGCGCTGTATCCATGCAGCGCGCCACCACTGCGGAAGAAGGCCAGGCGGCCCTGCTCCCCATGCGCATCGGCAAAGCCGAACGCAGCTATCGCCTGCGGACGACGCCCATGCGCGACAGCGAAGGCAAGCTCCTCGGCGCCGTCACTCTGCTCGAGGACGTCACCGAAATCGCCGAAGTCGACCGCTTCAAATCGCGCTTCCTCTCCGTGGCGTCGCAAAAGCTGCGCGAGCCCATTCGCCGCCTCCGTCTTGCCCTTTATGCCCTCACCCAGAACCATGCCGGCGAACTGCGCCCGCTGCAGATGGAACTGGCCACCAGCGCCGCCCACGAAGCTGAGCTCCTCGACGACCTGATGCTCGACCTCATCGAAGTCGCCGAGCTCGAAACCGGTCGCCGCCAGCTTCGCATCGAGAAGGTCCGCCCCATCGATGCCCTCCGCGACGCCGTCGTTCGCAGTCGCGATGCCGCCCATGACAGGAACATCGACATCGAGCTTTTGGCCTTCGAGGACGTCGCCTACGTCCAGGCCGATCGCCGCGCCCTTCGCACCATCCTCGACAACCTCATCACCAACGCGCTTCGCTACACGCCGGAGGGCGGACACATCCGGCTGGGCGCTGCCGAACAGCAGGAACGCGTCCAGTTCTTCGTCCACGACAACGGCCGCGGCATCGAAACCGAGCGTCTGCCTACCATCTTCGGCCGCTTCACCGGCGACCCGAACAGTAACAGCTCCGGCCTTGGTCTCGCGCTGGTGCGCCGTCTTGTCGAATCCCAGGGCGGCCAGGTCTCCGTCGAAAGCCGCCTCGGCGCCGGCACCACCTTCCGCTTCACCCTGCCCATCGCCGTCGCGGAACCCGACCGCCACCCTGTGGAGGTCGGATGAGTTCAGTCACGCTGCCGCGTCTCTTTGTCTGCGCAACCGCAGCTTTTGATTCCGGAGTCCCCGGCGCGCCTGCAGTTCGCGCGCTGGGGTGGTTGGAGGTCGGATGAGCACGCCCCCCGGTCCTCCCACTTCCGACCCGGTCCCCGCTCCCCCCCGCGACCTCACGCCGCCTCCGGTGGAGACGGCAGAACCAGGCCGCCTCCGCATCTATCTTGGAGCCGCTCCCGGCGTCGGTAAAACCTACCGCATGCTCGAGGACGCGCACCTGATGCGCCGCCAGGGCATCGACATCGTCATCGGCCTTATCGAGCCGCACGGCCGCGCTGACACCGCCGCGCTCGTCGCCGGCCTCGAGATCGTCCCTCTCCAGGAAATCCAGTACCGCTCCGTCACCCTGCGCGAGATGAATCTCGAGGCCATCCTCGCCCGGCATCCCGCCTGGTGCATTGTCGATGAGCTGGCCCACACCGACGTGCCCGGCTCCCGCAACCACAAGCGCTACGAAGACGTCCTCGAACTGCTCGACGCCGGCATCAACGTCATGACCGCGATGAACGTCCAGCACCTCGAGACCCTCAACGACGCGGTCGCCCGCTCCGCCAGTACGCAAATCCGCGAAACCGTCCCCGACAGCTTTCTCCGCCGCGCCAATGAAGTCGTCAACGTCGACATCACCATCGACGAACTGCGCGACCGCCTCCGTCAGGGCAAAATCTACGCGCCCGAAAAAGTGGAGCAGGCGCTCGCCAATTTCTTCCGCAAGGGCAATCTCAACATGCTCCGCGAGCTCGCCCTGCGCACCACGGCCGAGCAGGTCGGCACCGCCGCTGCTGAATACCGCCGCATCCAGGGCCTCGAACAGGCGCCCATCCCGGAAAAGGTGATGGTCTGTCTCTCGCCGCGCGCCGGTATGGAGCGCCTCGTGCGCGTGGGCGCCCGCATCGCCGGCCGCCTGGCCACCAACTGGTACGTCGTCTACGTCGAGACCCCCGATACCGACCACCGGCATGGCGATCCCGCTGCCTTTGCACGTCTGGAGGAATATCAGCGCATGGCCCGCGATCTCGGCGCGCGCGTCGTCACCCTCAAAGACAAACACGTTGCCGACGCGCTCATCGAATTCGCCCGCAAAGAAAACATCTCTCACGTGGTCTTTGGGCAGTCGGCCCGCTCCCGCTGGGACATCCTCCTCCGCGGCTCCATCATCAACCGCTTCCTGAGCGAAATGCGCGACACCACCGTCCAGGTCGTGCCCGTCCAGAAGCAACGGAAGTGAGAAGCCCTTCGCCGGCCCCGCCCCGGACTTCGGCCCGAAAGGTCCTGTGCCGCACAGGCGCCCTCCCGGCGCGAATCGCCGGAAAGCGCGCCGTTCTTTTGGCCACTGCACCCAATCGAAGAGGAATCAGCGAAACGCTCGCTCTCAGCGCGGCACTATTCCACAGAAGAGGCGTTTCCAGCGAAGCCAGATGCGCGAAATCAAGGTTCCAGGTCACCCCCCACCTGTCGGAAAAGAGCGACCCGGTGAATCGCATCCATCTCCCTGAAATTTGTTGTTCTCCTTATCTGTCCGGGGTATAGTTGCTCCCATTCATCGTCCCAGGCTCCGGGTATCCTGAACCGCGTCTCCCCTCCCCAGCGCGGAGAGCTCCCCCGGTGGTCTCCCATCGATCCGGAAAGTGCCCATGGCTTTCGAACCAGGTCAGACCGTCGGCGAATACGAAGTCCTCAACGTCCTCAGCAGCGGAGGCATGGGTCGCGTTTACCGCGTCCGCAATGTCATCTCCGATCGCATCGAGGCCATGAAGGTCCTGCTGCCGGATTTCGCCGCCGAACCCGATCTCGCGGCCCGCTTTATTGCGGAAATTCGCACTCTCGCCAGCCTGGACCACCCCAACATCGCCCAGTTCCACACCGCCTTCCAGGTCGAAAACCAGCTGGTCATGATGATGGAGTTCGTCGAGGGCTTTACCCTCGAAGAACGTGCCAAACAGGGTCCGATCCCCCAGGACGACGTCATCGAATACGCCCTGCAGATTCTCACCGCGCTGAGCTATGCGCACGGTCGCGGAGTCGTCCATCGCGACATCAAGCCCGCCAACGTCATGGTTACTTCCCATGGCATCGTCAAGCTCATGGACTTCGGCATCGCCAAGTCCCGCAGCGAAGCACAGCTCACACAGCCCGGCACCACCCTCGGCTCCGTCTACTACATGTCTCCCGAGCAGGTGCGCGGCGGTACTGTCGATGCACGCTCCGACCTCTATTCTGTCGGTATCCTGCTCTATGAACTGCTCTCCGGCCAGCGTCTCTTCGAAGCCGACAGCACTTACAGCATCCTCAACCAGCAGCTGAATACTCTGCCGCGCCCTCCCATCGAACTGAATCCTCTGCTCCCCAAATCGCTCAACGACCTGATTCTCATCGCCCTCGCTAAAGATCCTTCCCAGCGCTTCCAGTCCGCGGACGCCTTCCGCAATGCACTGGCTTCTGCTGCGGGCAAAGGACCCTCCACCTCGGCAACTGCGTCTCTACCAGGCCCTCTGCCGGCCACTGCGGCCGCCGCGGAAACCTATATCCCCTGGAAGCCCGCCGCTCCCATCTCCGGAACTGCCGCTCCCGCAATCGCGCCCCCGCCCCGGAGTTCCGGAGGACGGCAGCGCGCGGTCTGGGTCGCCATCGGAGCGTTGGCTGTCGTGGCTCTGCTCGCCGCCGCCGCCGTCGGCCTGCCTCATCTGCTCAAGGCCCGCGCAGCTGCGAAAACCGCATCTCCCGCGGTGCAGGCGCCTACAGCAAGCGGAACCACCCCCGCCACCACTCCGGAAACTCCGGTAGCGGACCAGAATCCGGCGCCAGCCGCAAGCCCCGTGCCAACCCTCGCTGTCGCCCCGCAGCCCCAACCTTCTGTTTCGCCAGCCACGCCGCATTCGCGAAACACCCCGGCCAACCCTCAGCCCCCCGCTCCCGTCATGAGCGCGGCGCCCCCTCCGGACCAACCCCCCGCTCCGGCAGGCCCCACCCAGGAGGAGATCGAACAGGCCCATGACCGCAAGGTTCAGCTCGACGCCCGCGCCAGTGTCGTCTCCGCCAGCCTCGACAGCCTGCAGGCGCGGCAACAGGCGCAGGGGCTGGGCCTGCGCCAGGACATCGCCGCCGCCGCCATTCGCATGCGCACCTACATGCAGGCCGCCGACCAGGACATGAACAGCGGCAACATCGCCGCCTCCCAGCACGATATGGACAAGGCGGACAAAGAAATCTCGATCCTCGAAGCATTCTTCAACAAATAGGAGCTCGAACCCCGTATGCGTAAGACATTGTCAGTTCTTCTCCTGGGCCTTACTGCCTTGCTGCCTGCATCGGCTCAGGAAAAACGCCGTGTCGCCGTCATGGACTTTGGCTATGGCACGGTCATGACCAGCGTCCAGGCCATCTTCGGCACCAACCAGGACATCGGTAAGGGCATCTCCGATATGCTCGTCAACCAGCTCGTCAACGATGGGACCTATCGCGTCATCGAGCGTGCCGCCCTCGACAAGATTCTGCAGGAACAAAATTTCTCCAACAGTGACCGCGCCAATCCCGCCTCAGCGGCCAAAATTGGCGCCATCCTCGGCGTCGACACCATCATCATCGGTGACATCACCACCTTCGGCCGCGACGACAAGAACTACGGCGCCGGCGGTGGCGGCTATGGCTTGGGCAAATTTGGCGTCGGCGGCCTCGGTGTTCACAAAGCCAAAGCCGTCGTCGAAATCACCGCCCGCATGGTCGACGTCAACACCGGGGAGATCCTCGCTTCCGTCACCGGCCACGGCGAGTCGAAGCGCTCCGGTACCGACATGCTCGGCGGCGGCGGCTCCGGCTGGAACGGTGGCGGCGGTCATCTCGATATGGGCAGTTCCAACTTCGGCCAGACCATTATTGGCGAGGCCACCAAAGCTTCCATCACCGACGTGGCCACGGGGCTCGATCAGAAATCCGCCAACCTGCCCACCATCACTGCGCCCCCTCCGCCTCCCATTGACGGCCTCGTCGCCGATGCCTCCTCCGGCGACATCATCATCAACGTCGGCTCCGGCGCCGGCGTGAAAGTTGGCGATACCCTCGCCATCACCCGCGTCGTCCGCACCGTCAAGGACCCTGCCACCGGCAAGATCCTCCGCACCATCGATAACCCCGTCGGCACCATCACCATCACCAGTGTCGATGCAAGCTCCGCCGTCGGTAAGTTCAGCGGAGGGGACAAGCCGCAGGTCGGCGACCATGTCAAACGCCCGCAGTAGCCGGATTCTGCAGACGGCAAGAGGCGGCCCTCGGGCCGCCTCTTCTGCGTTAACTCTGTCCCCTACTGCTTTTTCAGCACCGCGTCGCTGTTCTCGTCGGTCGTGATCGCCGCCTCCAGCTTGCGCAGCTTGGCGTACTCGCCCGGTTCGAGCTCCACCTTCTTCAGAACATATTCGCGCTTGTAGTGCAGCGTTCCGCCTTCCGCCTTCACTTCGCTGTGATACGTCGCAAATCCCACATCCACGCTCACCGGATCGGGCACATCGTCCACCGCGTAGCCTGCCGGAATCTTCACATCGAAATCGTCGCGCCACGTCCCCGCGCCTTCAAAACTGATCGGCACTTTGCGCGGCTTGTCGTCCAGCCCATCGGCATCCGTGCCCACCACCCGCGGCCGCACCAGCAGCAGATTCCCCGCCCCCTTCGCGTACAGCGGCGCGGTCACCGAATAGTCCATCTCCAGCGGCTTGTCCAGCTCGCGCACGTGTGCGACCTTTTCATCGCCCAGCGTGAACGTCGAGAAGTCATGCTGCAGCGATCGCTCCACCAGCTCCCGCTGCTCCTTGTCGCTGTCCATGGCCAGCCGGCCCCGCATTCCATCCGACAAAGCGCCAAACCGCAAAACCGTGATGTCTCCCTTCAGCGTGCCATCCGCCGCCAGCTCAAACCGCGCCTTGCGATCGATCGTGTCTGTCTCCGGTTTCAGCACCGGCAGCGGAATCAGCTGGCTGTCCGCTCCTGCCGAGAGCAAACCGTATCCACCCTGCAGATAAACCGGAAGCTGTCCCACCGGCACATACGGATTCGTCGGGTCGAAGATCAGATACCGTTTCCCCGACCGCGCCGTCACCACCGCTTCCAGCCGTGGATTCTCATAGCCCTTCGGAATTTCAATCGCCGCGATCATATGATTGCCCTCAATCGACGGCGTCCCCGGATCGACAAATCCCCGCGCCGTATCCACGGCTACCCACGTCGCCCGAATGCCTACGGCATCCAGCATCGCGATCATCAGCGTCGCCTTGTCCTTGCAGTCGCCGTAGCGCTTCTGGAAAACCTCTTCCGCCGCATGCGGCTGCAAATTGCCGATCCCGATCTCGATCCCCACGTACCGGATCTGCTGCTGCATAAAATCCGAGACCTTCCCGAGCCGCGCCATGAAATCGCCATCGCCCGCCACGCTCCTCGCTTCCGTCGCGATATCCGAGCCGCCTTCGCTCCGCGGCGCCGCCAGCTGGTAGTACCAGTCCCCGATCTTCGCCCACAGCGCATCGCCTTCAGGAATCGGATTGGCAGCGAAATGCACGCTCGCCCTGCCCGCCACCGCCCTCCACTCCGGCGCCAGCGGCACATCCGACAAGTCAATCCCGTCGATGCTGCTCTGCTCCCATCGAAAATGATTCGGCGCAACCTCTACCGGCTTCACCGGGTCGTGCTTGAACCAGACAGCGTATTGGTGCCATCCCGCCGGTAAGTCAACCTCGTACGCCGAACTGACCACCGGTACTTCGTTCTGGAACCTCCATTCCCCCTCGCTGTCCCACGCCGGCAGCGTCCTCGAGGCCTCCCACGCCACAATGCCTCCCGGATCGGCGCCCGGAGGCGATGCCACCCTGGCGCGCTCGTCATCGTAAAGAATCCCGTGCGCCTCGGCGCCCACTTCGATGTATTCCGAATCCTTCATCGCGTAGCGGTGCCCGTCGGGCGCGATGCTCCACACGTGAAATGACTCGAGCTTCTCGTCCTTGGAAAACGCTGCAACCGGCCGGGCATAGTCCCGCCCCTGCGGCCGCAGAATCTTCACCACCGCCCGATATCGCTCCACCGCCCGCCCGTCCGGCTGCACCGTCAGCAGCGTGTCTTCCAGAAGAAAGACCGCTCTGGCCTCGCGCCATTCCCCCTTCAGCGGCGCATTCGTCGATGCCTGCACCACCCAGTCCGGAATTTGCGCGTCCTTCGCGGCATGCGCTAAACCAACAAATCCCAGCACCAGTGACATTGCTGTGGCCAAGCGCATCGCCGGCCGGCAACTGAACGCTGATCGCCGAAAACTGTGCCATGTGCCCTGGGGCCGGTGCCCGGTGCCCTGGCTCGTCATTCGCTCTTCCCTGCCGGCGCACTCGCGTTCGCTTCTGTTGCCGCCCGCTTCAGGATCACCTGCGCCCGATCCTGCGCGCCGCTCTTCTGGAAGAAGTCCCTGAGTTGCGGGTAGTCCGACGCTCTGTAGATCGGCGTGCCCAGAGCCATTTGCCGCCGATACGTATAGGCGCCATCGGTGTTCTTGTAAATGGCCTGATAGAGGGCAAACTGCCCCATCGGAACCTTTGTGCTGGTGGGCAGGCTTTCAATCGCGAGCCCCGGGGCCAGCCTGATCGTTACCTGGTCATCCACCACATACGGATACAGCAGGTCGACCGCGTTTTCCCGCTTTTGCTGCGCGAACAGCGGCTTCTCTCTGGCCTCGAAGAATCCGCTGGGCAATAGTACTCGCTTGCCCGTCTGCGTTCCCATGCCGCCGCTGACTTTCACCACCGCCATCAGTTGCTCCTCGCTGTTCGTCAGGTTGATGAAGTGGTCCATGGTGACGTGCACGCCGTCAGGAACTCGGCTCTGGAGATCCCCTTCAAAGTCCCTCTTCGTCTCCTGCTCGTCACTGCGCAGCACTGCCTGCCGCCAGCGCAATGCCTCCGCGCCGTTCATCGCGATGCGCACTATTCCGGTCAGCGTCCCATCCGCACCCAACTCGAGATCGGCGGCTCGCATCTCGCGATTGTCCGGATAGGTTTGCTGGGGAGTCGTGATGAGCAACGCTCCGCCGCCATCGGTTTGCCGGACTCCCAGCAGCTCGGTGTGCATCCAGTGCAGCTTGCCGTACTCGCAGTAGCGCTGCCCAGGATCGAAATACACCTCTTTGCCGCCCACATTCACGATCGCGATTTCGTCTTCCAGCTGATCCCAGCTCAGATACCCGGTGTTCAGCAGGTTCTTATTGCGCTCCGTCACCGCCACCGCATACGCCTTCATCCCCGCCGCGCGCGCCATCGCGATAAACAGTCGCGTGATCTCGTCATCACTGCCGCGTTTGGCGTCCCAGATGTCGGCGGCCGTCTTCACCCGCAATCCCTCTGCCTGGTTCTCCGCCTGAGAGCGCTCCCGCGTGAACCGCGTATTTTCGAGCGTCATCACCGCCGCGTAGATTTTTCTCAGCTTCTGGTCATCCGTATCGCCGGCCGCCACGATTCCGGCCACGGCCTGCCGGATCTTGTCCGACGGGTTGGCGAACCGGTCGACATCCTTCGACCACTCCTTCCCGATTCCTTTCCAGTAATCGGCGCCTGTAAACGTCGACGAATAATAGAAGAAGAGCCGATACGAAAAGCTGTCCAGCGGCGGCGAGAACTCCTCATCCGGCAACGCCGGCACGTTGTCGACCGTGAGATCGAACGTGCCGTCGATGGACTCCTGCACCTTGTCACCCGGCGGCAGCCATGGAAAATACAACAACCGCGAAGCCGACTTCACCTTCCCAAACGCGTCCTTGCCCGAGATTTCACCCAGGTCGAACGTTGTCGGGATGAAGCGATAGTGCGCCTTGTGCACGAAGACCGGCTGCTGGATGATCCACTCCGGCGGCGTGACGTGATAATCGTCATACTGCAGCTCGTACCGGTACTCCAGAATGCTGCCCACCTGCACATCGGGCATGCTGAACACCTTGGCCATGATCTTGATGTCGCCGGCCTTCAGCAGTTCTTTCGTGTATGGCTTTCCCGTGAACGGCACCACCGTGCCGTCGGGATGAATCGTTCTACCCTCGATCGCGCGCACATTTGAGACCCCCGCCTCGTAGGGCATCTCGATGTCGCTGTACTCTTCCTTGCCTTTCTCGTTCAGGATCTTGATCCGGGCATAGAGCCGATGGAAGTGCATCTTGTCATCGACGGTCTCTTCGCGAAACAGATAAACGGCCGGCGCATCCGGAGCCGCCGGATCCGCGGTCATCTTCAGTTCCTCTGACGAGGGTTGCCAGCTCCAGGTGCTGCTAAACGCCGGAACCGATGCGATGAGTGAAAGGGAGGTGAAAAGCACAGAACGGCGCAGAAAAGGAACCACGGCAGGGCCTCACGAGATTGGAACAATTACCCAGGATTCGACACGAACCTCTCCGAATCCGCAATAACTCATTAAGGGGAGAAGACGATTGTCTTTTTGTAAGGCGTTCGCCGTAGTTATGCAAGACAAATCTCAGTTAACCGGTGGCGTTCCTGCTGACGCAGAGAAATAAGCGTGGCCCCGACTCCTCCACTTTCCTGCGTATCCTCGCCCGGCGTGCCTTTCTCATTAATTTCCTTTCCCGGCAACAGTCGGCCCCTGCTCCAGGACTACTGGTTGCTGATCCTGCGCACTGATTTTCTGAAAGAAATCGCGCAATTGCGGATATTCCTGCGTCTGATAAAGGATGTTCGCCACCCGCACCCGGCGCGCATACTGATAAGTCCCGCCAGCGCTTCGGTACTTCGATACAAAATCCGCATTCGGCGCAAAGGCAACCTGCCCGTCCGACGGCACTGCCTCTACCGTCGCATTCGCTGGCAACTTTACCTTCACCTGATCCTGTTCAGTATAAGGAAAGTTCAGATACACGGGATTCTCTCGCTTCGCGCTGGTGAAAACCGGCTTGGTGCCGGCCTCTAAAAAGGTCCCCGGCACAAACAATCTGTGGCCGGTCTTCGTTCCCATCGATCCACTCACAGTCAAAACCGCCGCCAGAGGCTGTGTAGAGTCGGTCAAACCTTCCAGCTCGGTTATTGTTAACTGAACACCGGCAGGCATGGTCTGCTGCAGCTCATCCCTGAAATTCTTCTTTGTCTCTTCTTCATCCTTGAGCAGAGCCTCTTGCCGCCACCGCAACGCTTCGTCTCCTGTCATCGACACGCGGATCGTCCCGTGGATTCCGCTGTCCGGATCAATCTGTAACTCCGCGCGCCTTTCGATTCCGGTATCCGCGTATGTCGGCGGCGGGGTGTTTGCCACTTCCGCTCCGCTGAAGTCCGTTTGCCGAATTCCTCCCGTCCAGGTGTGGGTCCACTTCAATTTCCCGAACTCGCAGTAGCGCTCGCCCGGATCGAAGAACATCTCCCTTCCGTCAACATTCACAATCGCAATCAAGTCATCCAGCTGACTCCAGTTGGGAACGTCTTTCAGAAAGATGTCGCTGCTGCGGTCTGTTACATACATCACGTAGGCCTTCATTCTTGCTGCTTTCGCCATGGTCACGAAGAGCAGCGTGAGATCGTCGCGGTCCCCACGCTGCGCGGTCCAGATGTCGTTTGCGGTCCTGATCTTTACCTTCTGGGCCTTGTCTTCTTCCCTGGTTCGAGTCCGGCTGAAGCTGGTGTTCTCCAGTTTCATTACGGCTGCATAAATCTTCGCCAGCTTCTGTGTGTCCGTATCTCCCGGTGCAATTAGCCCATCGACGGCTTCTTTCAGTTTCCCCGATGGATAAGTAACGTCGTTCACGTCGCCCGACCATGCTTTGCCTTCCGACTTCCAGAATTCAGCGGCGGACGTATACGTGGTATAGAGAAACTGAACCCGATATCCCAGCGCATGGATTGGCGGAGAGTACTCTTCGTCAGGCAGGGGCGGGATATTCTCCATAACCAGGTCATATCCACCCATCGGGGTTCCGGTGACCCTGACCCCCGGAGGCAAAATCTCCGTCCTGTGCACAGGAAGGTCGCTGCGACCGAAAAAATGAAACGCGGCCTTGCGGACGAACAATGGTTGCTGGATGTACCAACCTCCCGAATACGGAGAATTGATCCGGCAACGAAACTCCAGAATGCTCCCCACCTGCACATCCGGCATGGAGAACACTTTCTGCATTCGCGTATATCCTCGGAAACTGACGATCTCCTTGTTATAAGGCTCGCCGGTAAATGGAATGACAGTGCCGTCGGGATGGATCGTTCGCGCCTCCACCGAATTAAAGCTGTCGGCGCCTTTGATGTAATCCATGTGGATGTCTGAATACTCTTCTTTGCCTTTTTCGGTGAAGATTTTGATCCGCGCGTAGATCGTGAAGGGTCCCCGCCCCGACCATGTTTCCAGGTAGAGGTACTCCGCCGGAGCGCCGGGCGCTCCCGGATCCGCGGTCATCTTTAGTTCTTCAGGAGTGGGCTGGGTGAAATTAGCGAAGCCAAAGGCAGAAAGAGAAAACGTGAAAGCAGCCAACAGGGAGATACAGCGCAGCGCACGAATCACGACATGGGCCTCAGGACCAACGGAATGATGCCTGCATTGAACACCCGATTCGCTCGAGCCGCAATGCGATCTTTGGGGGAGATCAGCTTTTTCGTAACGGATGTCGAGCAGCCAGGACCGCGTCTTACGGCGCCAGATAAGGCCGCAGTCCATCCCACGGATACAGCCCTGTCGGGCCCGCATCCGACTCCACCTGCTGCCGGTTCATCCAGCGTACGAAGAATCCAGCCACCTGGCTGGAGTAGTCGCGCGTGTTGTTCAGCGAGAGAAATCCTCCCGCATACCAGTGATCGGTCAAATGGTACGCAACCTCACCCTTGAAATCGTAATTGCCGCTCACCACCGATTGCGCCGAATACGCCGCGTTGGCATTCGCCACTTCCAGCGCGTTATCCAGCGGGAAGAGCGGAACGCTGTCCTGCTGGAACGCCTCGATACCGAACGCCGCCACCACGCTGTAATGCACATTCGCCCCATACCGGCCCTGGAACGAGAACGGCACATTGGCCAGATAATAGGCCTGCGGGCTGAAGTACCCGCCTTGTCCGTAAGTGAAGAAATTCTCGTTATGCGCGTAGTGCATCCCGAAGAAATTCACACCCACGGTCAGATTCCCCTGTTCCGGAACCTCTTTCACCCGGAAGTAAGCGCCCGCGTCCCCGTCGATCCGATCGTTGTTCTCCACGTGAACGCCGTTCAGGTACTGCCCGCCGGCACTGACATAAAACCCCGACGTCGGATCGCTCTTGCCGAACTGCACTTCACCGCCCGTAGCGACCACGCCGCCCCAGATATTCCCAGGAAAGCTCGGCCCCACCGAACCCGGATCGCGCAATCCTGAATACGAAAGCTGCGAGTCCTTCTCCGAGTCGCGGCTCGCCGTAAAAGTGAACGGCCCGTTCCCCGGCTTCCAGTTCAGCCGCCCGATCACATTCGACACCAGAAATCCCCACGGCGAATAACCCGCGCTGACCGCGAAATTCTCCATCGCGAACTGCACTTCGCCGCCAATCCCCGTCGCGTTTTGCTGCGGCAGTACCGCGTTTGCCGGAGCTGTCCCCAGCCTTTCCTCTACCCCTCCCGGCAGCAGCGGCGAGGTGGTCGCCGACCCCGCATCCAGGAACACCGGATCCGTCACCAGCGTCAGCCGTCCTCCCGCGCTGAGCGGCGCCGACATTTCGAACGGAGCCTGCAACGCGGTCAGCGAATCGAACCCCGCCGTTCCGCTCCGATGATTCACTACCCCCGTGCCCCCCAGCCACGCGCTGTATCCAGCCTCGATGTTCGCCAGGTTGATCTGCGCCTGCTCCCGCAAGTCCCGCTGCCGCACGATCGACGGCCGCTCGTAGGACCCGCGCAGCGGCGGCAGATTCTCCTTCATCAGCTCATCGTCGGTGGCGCTCGTTGGCCTCTCGAAATAATCCGGCTGCTGCGGCTGAATCTCCGCCGCAGGCGGCGCATACTGCGTGGAGACCATCGACGGATCGATCGGCTTCTTCGCCGCGTTCAGCGCCGCTTCCGCCTGCTGTCTCGCCTCGTCCGTCGCGTTCGGCAGTGTCGTCAGCGCCGGACTCGTATCCAGCCCCAGTTGCTCCGGCTGCTGTTCCGGAATCGTCGCTGCGCTTGCCTGCGTCTCCGTGCTCGTCATCGGCACCGATGCCTGCGGGATATAAGGCTTCACTGTGGGCTCTTCGGGCTTCGCCGCCGGCTCGGAATTCCCCGGAACCGCAGTGGGGTTCGCTTGCCCCGGAAGACTCCCACCCGGCAGCGAATTTCCCCCGTCCTGCCCAGGGTTGACCGTCAGCGGCGGAATGCTGCGCGTTCCCGGATTCCCCGTCGCCGGCGCCTCGCCCGGCGACCCACCTGGCAGCGCGTTGCCGATCGGGTTGATCTCAACCGGCGCCGTACCCATGTAATAAGGATCCGGCCCCAGCGGCTGCTGGCTCGCCCGCGTCGGGTTCGGATTGCTGTAACTCGGCAGCGGCACGCCACCGCTCGCACCCTCGGCCGTCTCTCCCTCCGGATTCAGCAGGTTCACCAGATCCGTCGGCTTCTCCGGCCTCGTCTGCGTCACCAGGTCCGGCTGATCCAGTTTGTGCGCCAGAGTCGCCGTTGGTTCCACCGCCGGCATCGCGTTCAGCGACGCCCTCCAGTAGTCGGCAGCCCGTGCGCGATCTCCGCGCGCCGTCTCGAATTGCGCCGCCGTCGCCAGCACCTTGGCATCGTTGGGAAACTTTGCCAGCGCCTCGCGCAGCCACGCCTCGGCCTGCTTCATGTTCTGCACCGCGATCGCCGCGCCCACCATGCTCTGGTAGTCCGACGCCGACGCGTTCGTCATATCCAGCGATGCGTAAATCGCCATCGCATCCTTCGGCTGCCCTGCCTGCACAAACCCCACCGCCAGCGCCTTGCTCACCGCCGGATTTCCCGGGAACGCCTCCGCTGCCGCCATCAATATCTCGACCGCGCGCCGAGGATTCCCCGCCGCCGCGGCCTGTGCCGCCCGCCTTTGCGCCCACGTTGCCCAAAGCGTCTGCACCTGCCGCCGTTGCTCGTCGGTCATGTCCCGCCGATCGCCCAGCACCATCAGTTGCCGGTACAAATCTCGATCGTCCCCGACATTGAACAGCGTCCACGCATCCGCAATGTCCACCGTCGCCGGCGCCCTCTTGCCCGCGGCCCGGTAAGAATTCTCAACCTCCGTCAGCAGCGCCAGCGCCCCCCGCTCATCCCCGTTCGCCGCATAGATCGCCGCCAGTGTCTGCTGATACTCCACATCCGTCGCCAGTGCCTTGCGCACCTCCGGCGGAATCTGCTCGAGCTGCGCCATCGCGTCCGCATCGTGATCCGTCGCATGCAGTGCCGCCAGCAATCCCTTCCATGCATTCAGATTGTCCGGATGCTGCGTCAGCACACTGCGATAAATGTTGTACGCGCCCTCCGCATGATTGCGCTCCAGATCCAGCGCCGCCACCTGCAGTTGCAGCGGAATCGGCAGGCTCTGCCCGTTGTCCTGGTAAATCCTGATGGCCCGCTCCAGAAATCCCTCCGCGACGTCCGGATGATTCTGGCTCTGGTAAATCGCCGCCAGCATCGACAGAAATCCGCCATCGTGCAGGGCGCCGTCATAAGCATCGGGCGGCATGCGCTCCACCATCGCAATGGCATCGGCATCGCGCCCCGCCAGGTGCTGCAGGGAAACCATCCCCTGCCAGGCGGATACGTTGTTCGGATCGCTGCGCAGCATCTTCTGATAAATCGCCGCAGCCTGCGGGTAGTTCTTGTCCTGCGCCAGCAGCGCCGCGTACTGCAGAGTCACCTCGTCCCTGATTCGCTCCTGCCCCGGCGCATACTTCAGGTTGATCGCCTGCAGCAGAATCTTCTGCGCCTGCGCATCCTGCCCCGCCCCCACATACGCCTGCGCCAGATTCCTCAGATAATCCGGATCCCTGGCAACGCTGGCCTTCAGAGCTGCAGGAAACTCTCCCTCCGTCGCGATCGCCGCCTTTCCCTCTCCCGCTTGTGCCTGCGCGTTGAAGAGACCACGCCACCACACCGCCGACTTCGGCTGCTTTTTCAGCAATGCCTGATAGACCGGCACCGCCTGATCCGGCAACTGCATCTTCATGTAGGCGCCGGCTTCTCCACTCAGCGCATCCACGTTCCCCGCCCGCAGCGCCAGCGCCGCCTTGTACTGCCGCACCGCTTCATCCAGCCGGTTCGCGTTCAGCGCCTCGGTGCCCTGCTGCATCGCGTACCAGAATTGCGCCGTCGCCAGGGACTGTGCGATCAGCGGGATCTTCAGCCCATTCTGTTCGGCCTCTTCGAAGTCCCTCGCCGCCTCGCCAAAATTGCTCTGCTTCATGCGCACAAAACCGAGCCCCGCCAGCACCCGCGGATTCGTCGGTTGCTTCACACTCAAATCGACAAACATCTGCTCCGCGATCGGCAGATGATTCGCCGCCAGTTCCCGAAACGCAGCCTGCTCGGCCGGCGTCCGCGCAATGCCCGCCGTCGCCTGCGCCTGCCTCGTCTCGGTTTCCGCCAGCTCCTTCGCCAGCTCCGCATCCGGATGCAGTTTCAGATACTCGCGCACCGCCGGCATCGTTGCCGGGTTCTGCACATCCCATCCCAGCGCCTGCCGCAGCGATGTCAGCGCCGCCGCGTCCTGCGGATACTGGCTCAGGATCTTCTCCCCTTCCGCCCGCGTCCGCGGATCGTACGTCAGCACCCGCCCCAGGTCGATCGCATATTGCGGATCGCTCGGGTATTTCGCCGTCAATCCCCGCAGCCCGTCGATCGCGTCCTGCCGTGTCGCCGGAATCCCCGCCTCCGTGTCGTAATACGCCAGCGCCCAGTTGTCCGGCGGATGCGTCCCGAACGTCTGCCGATAAATCTTCAGCGCTTCCTCGTTGTGCCCGTTTTTCGCCAGCTCCGCGGCCTGCTCCAGCAGCTGATTCTGCGTCTTGTTGCTGACCAGCGCTTCGATCTTCGCGATCTCCGGGCTGTTCGGGTTCACCGCCCGCAACCGGTCCAGATAGGTCTCCGCCTCCGCTTCGTTGCCCGTCAGCTTGGCCCACCGGCCCAGCCCCGCCAGCGCTTCTTCATTATTGGGATCCGAAAGCAGAACCTGCTGCCACGTCTGCGCCGCCAGATCGATGTGGCCCGACTGCTCCTGCGACGCCGCCTTCTGCAACAGCGTCTTCTCCGCAGCCGATTGCCCCCGCAGCGTCCCCGCGCCCAGGCAAAGCATCACCGCAAGACTCAACCCCGTTGCCAGCTTGCGGAAGTTCCGTTTCATCGTCCCCATTTCCATATCACTCTGCATTGCCCCGCGCGATCACACAAAGGAGTGTGGAACCATCGCATGGAACTGAAGTGCCATGAACCCGGGCCATAGCCGCAACCGCACCACGGTTGCCGAGTCCGCCGCTCATAGCGTTTCCACCACCTGCAACCGCCGCCTGGCCTTGGCGCGCAGCCAGCTCCGGATCCAGATGGCAAATACAAAACTGATCGCCAGCACCACCAGGTCCACCATCCACGGCACCTGCATGAACCACAAACCCAGCGCCGTCCACCACGGCAGCACTCCCACGTGATACACGTTGTTGCCGATGCGGTAGCTCTCAAACCGCGTTCCCTCCAGCAGCGCCACCGTTCCCGATACAGCGCTCGACTGTGACGCCTCAAGAAACGCCTTGGCCATCGGATCGAACGTGGCCGCGTTCTTCATGTCGATCAGCACCACCGTCCGCCCGCTCGCGTACGGCGACTCGATCTCTTCGATCAGCGCATCCGGCACCCCCACCGTTCCAATGTCGCCCGAGGGCAGTTCATCGCTGCTCCGGATCTTCCACCACGCATGATGGAACGTCGCAAAAAAGCCGCGTGTGTCCTGGACTTTCAGCGCATTATCGCCAAACGTGACCGGCATGCCCGCCGCCAGCCTTCCCACCGCACCGTTGCTCTGCCCGGTCGTGATCACCAGAAAATCCTGATCGGCGCCTGACTGCAGCGCGTCCGGACCCCCCACCGTCACGCGAATCGCCGGATATCCCGTCTCCGCGCCAAAATGCCCCATCATCGTCAGGTAGGTTTCAATCTCCTGCTGCGATGGCTGCTCCGGAAGCACCACCGTGGTCTGGCTCAGGTCCGCATAGCGCGTAAAGGGAAATCCCGCGTTCGAGAACAGCTCCAGATTCGGCATCGCTGCCCAGTGCGGCAATCCCTTCAGGTCGATATACGAGCTCCGCAGGATCGCTCCGGTCTGATTGCCCGGACTGGAGGCCGTGCCGCAGTTCCCGGTCTTCAGCAGCTGAAACGTCAGCCTGAACTTCATCGAATTCGAAAATGGCCGCAGGTTCACCACCGGAATCGCCATGTTGACCGACGTTTCCCTCGAAGCTTCCTTGCCCGGCGCGAAAGGTACCGATCCCAGGTAAGCATCGTTCGATTCCACCTGCATGCTCGAAATCGGCCCGATCGGGATGGAGTTGTACCGGTAGTCCAGATGCAGCCTCACATTCTGCTGCGTGTCCTGGAAGAACAAATCCGGTGGAATCTTGTAGTAGGCCACCAGCGGCGTATTCCCGTCGCCCTGCATCGCCTCCGCCGGCCCCGTCCACAACGGCACCTTGCCGCTGTCGTCCGCCACCTGCCACCGCGGCGCGTCATCCGGATTGCTCTTCGCCGGCAGGTTCAGCTGCGTAATGGACGCGGTCGAGCCCTGCAGTCCCGGCCAGCCCGTCGCCAGCGCCTGCGCCGCCACCAGTGTCTGATCCGCATTCGGGCCCGTGACCACCAGCACCTTCCCATACGGGTCCACCGGATTCGTGCGCACCGCCACCGTCGGCCCGGTTGCATCCGTCACATTCAGACCCGGCGGCATCGCGCTCCCGTTCTCCGCGATCAGCACCACGTTCCCCGTCGGCAGCGTCCCCACCGATACCGGAAACCGCATCGCCCGGTAATCGCCCAGTACACCCAACCACGACGTCACCACTCCCGCCGCTTCCAGTCCCTTCAGCGACGGTGTCGCCCCAAACACAATTGGGATCACCGGCGGCCGCGCCAGCTGCGCATCGAAGAAAGGCAGCGGCAGCAGCTTCAGATCGTCGGTCAGCGGCAGCAGGTCGCCCGACATCGCGATCCGTGTATTCGTGTCCACATGCGCCCACAGCGCCGAATTCGCCGGATCCTCGCACGTCTGCGCATAGTGCCCGATAAACTCGAATGTCAGCTGGTTGTTCCGCACCAGCAGATCCGGGGGGATCACCACATCGGACTCAATCGCCGCCCCATTCGACGGCGTCTGCGGAACCGGCAGCGTCGCGAACGTTGTTCCGTTCAGAATCACCTTCAGATGGCTCTCGGCCGGAATCAGGCTCGGCGAAAAGTGATAGTACAAATGCATCGACGCCTGCTTCACCACCTCGTTCTGCGGGATCGCGAAGTAAATGGTGTCGTAAGCGTCCGTCCCGTGCAGATTGATCGGCCCCGGCGTTCCCAGATCGAATAGATTCGTTTCCGACTGAAAGCTTCCCGCCGCAGGCGCTGTCCCCGCCTGGCTCGCCGGCGCTGTCGGATTGGCGGCCGCCGTTTGACCCGCCGCAGCCGCCGCTGGCGTCGTCCCGCCGCTCGCCGCCGTTTGTGCTTTCGCCGTCGCTCCCCATCCCGCCAGACCCAAAGCCAGCAGCAGCACCAGACTCTCCGCCGTTACCGCTGCCTTCTTTTCCGCCTTCTCGTTGCGGCTCGGCATCATCGCCGAAACAGCCATCCCCAACCCTCGAAACGCAATGCGAATGATGCGCCCCAGACTCTTCAGCGGCTGATCCACTTCGCGTGACTCACCCCATCCCAGCCAGGAATCGGCCCGCGAGAACAGCACCATGGTCAGCATTTCTTCTTCCGGCACCGTCATAGGTTCGAACTGCAGCCGCAGCACGCCATTTGCCAGTCCCACCACCTGCGCCGGCAATTCGGCATCGCCCGTCCGCAACGGGAAAATCACCTTCAGCGCCTGCCCGTGCTGCGCGTGCATCCCCTCCAGCAGTTCCATCGCCAGGCCGCCGCTCGAAACATCGATGGTCTGCCCCGGCACAATCCTTCCATCCGCCAGCTGCACGCGCACCGGAGCCGCAAAGGTGATGCGCACATGCTGCCGCGTCTGCCGCGCCTCGCGCGCCACCGCAATGCACACGCTCAGAATCACAATGTTGAACGAGGTCCACAGCGCGTTCGTGATGATCGTCCCCGGATGCGTTCCGTCCCACAACCAGCCCAGTCCCGGCACGTGCAGAAAGCGCGGGATCACCATCAGCAAACCCAGCGCGTTAAATGCCAGCAGCACAATGAACGGCTGCGCAATGCGCGCGTCGAAAAATGTTCGCGTCACCAACCCACCCTTTGACGTCACGTTGAATTTGCCTGCCCGCGGGTTGAACAACGCCGTCAGCGTGGGCAGCAAAATGTACGGCGACAGCACCGTCTCGTAAATCTCGTTCCAGAACGAGTGCCGATGGTAGCCCTGAATCCTCGAGTTCGTGACGCTCGACAACGTCAGGTGGGGCAGCGCGTACGCCAGGATCGCGATCCAGTACCCCGGCACATTCGTGAACCCAAAAATCAGATAGATCAGCGGCGCTGTCAGGAAAATCAGCCGCGGCAGCGCATACAAAAAGTGCGTCATCGCGTTGAAATAGCACAGCCGCTGCGGCAGCGACAGATTCGGCGCGAACAGCGGATTCTCGATCCGCAAAATCTGAATCATCCCGCGCGCCCATCGGATCCGCTGCTTCACGTGCGCGCTCAGCCGTTCCGTCGCCAGACCCGCTGCCTGCGGAATGTTGATGTACGCCGTGTTCCACCCGCGAATCTGCATCCGCAGGCAGGTGTGCGCGTCCTCTGTAACCGTCTCGGCTGCAATTCCGCCAATCTCGTCCAGAGCCTCGCGCCGCAGCACCGCGCACGATCCGCAGAAGAACGCCGCGTTCCAGAAATCGTTCCCGTCCTGCACGATCCCGTAAAACAGCTCGCCCTCGTTCGGAATCACCCGGAACTGCCCCAGGTTCCGCTCAAACGGATCGGGTGAATAAAAATGATGCGGCGTCTGCAGCATCCCCAGATTCGGATCCTTCAGAAACCACCCAATCGTCATCTGCAGAAAACTGCGCGTCGGCACGTGATCCGAATCGAAGATCGCCACATACGGCGAACTCAGGCTCTTCAGCGCGTGATTGATGTTCCCCGCCTTCGCCTGCAGATTGTCGCCGCGCGTCATGTACCCGATCCCCGCCTCGATCGCGAACTCCCGAAACTCCTCGCGGTTCCCGTCATCGAGGATGTACACGTGCAGCTTTTCCGTCGGCCAGTCGATGTTCAGCGACGCCAGCGCCGTGTACCGCACCACATTGAGCGGCTCGTTGTAGGTCGGAATCAGCAGGTCGACTTCCGGCCAGTCGTCCGGATCGTCGGGCAGCGGCACCGGCGCCCGCCGCAGCGGCCATACCGTCTGCAGAAACCCGAGATACAAAATCCCAAACGCGTAGGCCTCCGCCACCAGCAGCAACAGGATGAAAAAAACATCCACCGGTCCCCATCGCGTCCCAGGATCCTGAAAGAAGGCGAGGATCGAGCTGATCCGCCACCAGCCATACCGGAAGGTCGCGAACATCGACAGCATCATCAGGGTCAGCGTAATCAGATACGAATCCGATACCCGGCTCAGCCACACGCACAGCAGCAAAATCAGCAGCCCCAGCACCGCCTGCTGCGGCCACGAAAGCGACAGCGAGCCGAAGAAAAACAGCGCGATAACCCCCACCACGATCATCACGAAGCGCAGCAGCTTGAAAAACGGCCCGCGTCCGCTCTCAAAGCCTTCCCAAATTTCTTCCTGGGTCATCGTTCGCTCCAGCGTGTTCCGCGATGCCCCGAGCCCACCGCAACCGATATGTTGCGGATCCAGGTCACCAGACTCATGATGTCTTCCGCCGCCGGCGAATTGGGCGCGTAGTCGATGACCGTCATACCCTCCGCCAGCGCCTCGCTCATCGCCACGCTGCGGTGGATCGCGAACGGAAGCAGCCTCTCCCCCAGCTGCTGCCGCAGCACCTCCCGCACATCCAGTTGCAGCGGCGACGACGGATCGAACTGGTTCAGCACAAACCACGCCTGCAGCGGCTTGCCGCTCAGTCCCTCCTGATTCCGAAAGAACCCCTCCAGCGCCTGCAGCGTCACCACCGATGCCATATCCGGAACCACCGGTACCAGCACCACCGGCGCAAGCCGCAGCGCCTGCCGCAGCATCCCCGCCGATCCCGTCGCTACATCGATCAGCACCCGGCTCACGTCCTGCGCCCCGCGCGCCATCTCCCGCCGCAGCAGATCCGGGTCGGCATCGTAGCGATCCGCATCGAGCGTCAGAACCCGAATTGCGGGATCGCTCGTCCCGCCGCTGAACGTCCTCACCACTCCAGGCTTGATCTCGCGCGCCCCAAAATAAAACGGCAGGATCCCGAACGAGCAGGTATCCGTCAGCAGCACCCGTTCCCCGCGCGCCGCCAGCGCCCGCCCAATCCCAGCCACCAGGCTCGTCTTTCCCACTCCGCCCGCCAGCGAGAAAATCGCCAGCGCCGCAACCTGACCCTCCATCCGTGCCGGCTGCAACTCCTCCGGGTTCCGGCCAAACACTCCGCGCAGGGCGTACCACCGCGACGCCACCCGCTCCCGCGACTGCTGCAGCGATTCAACCCCGCCAATCGCCGCTGCCGGCGGCTGAGGACTCGCGGCCGCAGGCGGGTGAACCGGAATCGCCGACTGAGCAAGGGGCGCCGGCGACGGCTGAGGACTCACCTCCGCCAGCCACGCCGGACGCACCGCGGCCGTTTCCGGATCCGGTGTCCTCTCCACTGGCCGATGCTCTCCCGCAGCCTCTTCGCGAAAATAGGGTGCCCCGGCCAATCCGTGGCGCGTCGAACTCACCGGCTCCGCGGGCGCCGGCAACGTCCCCGGCATCCGCTCCATCTCCTCCGGTCTCTCCAACCGTCGCTCGCCTGGCAGCTCATGGCGCAGCGGTGCAGCCGCAGCCGCATGCCTCCCATTGGCCGGCAGCAAATCCTCCCACCGCGGACCCTCGCCCAGCGCCGGAGGCGCCTTCTGTGCTTCTTCGCGAGCCACACGGGCCCGATCCGCCAGCGTCCGCTGGCGCATCTGCGCCCGCATCTCCTGGCGCGACGCGCTGAAGTCCCGGTACTTCGCTCCGTGCAGGTTAGCCCAGGAATAAAGGGTCGCGACGTCGTCCGCCTGTTCGTTGCTCTCCGGGTTCCGGGCGGTCCTGTCGTCCTGATCCTGCTTCATCGCATCATCCCTCGGACCGCAACAGGATCCACTGTTGCCTTGAACAGACGGTTCGCCCCGTCTCCTGCTCCACCGCTCTGCAACCCGACGCACTGCCCAGGCACGTTCGTGTTACGACCACGTTCTTCGGTCGCGCATGCTCTTTGTTTCGCTGTGGAACTGTTTCCTTTTGCGTCAACCTGACGACTGCTCTGAAGAAGCCTTTGGAGTAGAAGTTAAACTAAGTTAAACCTTTAAGGCTCTCCCAGACCATTCCTCTTCAGTAACTGCGGTACCGTTACGACAGTGGGGGACAACCCGAACAGAATGTGCCACTCAGCGCCCGTTGCACGATGCTCGCGCTTTTCTGCTGCTTTGCACCCCGCCGCCGGCCGCCTCTCCCGTCGATCGGTCTCGAGACCATCCTGAGCCGGCGCCCACGCATCGCGGTGCGCGGGAACCCCGGCATTTGCTGTGTTAACCTGGAATTGGTGTGAGCTCGTAGCTCAGTTGGTAGAGCAACGCCCTTTTAGAAAGGTCCCCCGGGTTGCAACCGCGCCTTCCGATTGGACTCATTGGAAGCTCGTGCTTGGATCGCAGCGGTACAGCACAGGCGTTGGGTGGCCGATAAGAAAGCCGCGAAGGCGGCGTGAGGCAAGGCGCCTCCCACCACGGTGCGGGATATCGCTGGATAGATTTTCCGCGGAGTCTGTTTCGCCGTACGGAAGTCCTAAGGAACGTCCCCAGAGGCTTGGTCAGTTCCGAATAGCGGACCATCGCTGGCCTTCCAATGCAAATTCGATGGCCGGATAGGCGATCACGCATTGAGCGCGATCCCCAGAAGGTTCGAGGCGGTTGCCGGACTTGAAGCATAACGTTTAGCGGCACTTATGCGGGAGCCTTGGAGCTAAGAGCACAGGTCTCCCCGGGGACAGAACCCCGATATGCTGATCCAGTTATGCCAAGTCCCCAGCGATGGCCCGCGATCAATGTATCTGGCTTCCAAGAGTGCGACCAGGAGAGAATTCATATCTTCGCACGCTGCGGAAATCCAATGGCCGACGACAGGTCGCCGGACCTGCCAATTTATCGTTCTCTCTAGCCGCGATTCTCATGGGCCTTGAAACAATCGCACTGCGGCAAACCACATTGCCTCATTGCAGACTCAGTAGCCTCAGTCTTCACGTAAGAGGGGACGGTCGCCGGTTCGCGCTCGACGTGCCAGTTCTCCAGACTCCGTGCGGGAAGCCGGTATACTCCCGAGGCGAGGCTCACTCCGAGTCCGTCATTGCTGGCCGAGATTTCGCGTTATCACGAATGAAGCTCAGATGGACCTCGTTCACCATCGTTAACTGGATTTTGTGTAGTGAAAAAGCAGGCCCTCAACGACATGCGGCCCAGTGCCGTTTTGCGCGAGCCGTGTAGCCAGTGGATACTGACGTGGTATTCTCTTCCCGGTCAAACCATGTCAGAGCGTTCGGAGCGGCGGTCGAATCGAACGAAATCAATCCTTTCCGAACTGCAACGTACGGGTTCTGTGAGCATCAACGACCTCTGCCAGCGCTTCGATGCGTCGGTGGCGACCATCCGGCGAGATCTGCAGCAGCTCGAGGAGCAGGGTCTGCTGCGCCGTACCCACGGCGGCGCTGTTTCAATCGAGCCGCTCTTCTATGAGGCGTTCCGGAAAGATGCTGCCTTCGTCGATCTGGTCGGTCGATACCCAGAAGAGAAGCGGCGGATTGGGCAGGCTGCCGCGGAGCTGGTTCAGCAGGGGAATTCCATCGCGCTGACGCCCGGCACGACAACGACAGAAGTGACTCGGTGCCTGCGCCATCTTGGTGGCATCAAGGTCGTCACCAACACGGTGAATGTTGCCATGGAACTCTCGAAGCGCAAGGACATCGAAGTCTTCGTGACCGGCGGTTATCTCCGCGGAGACTGGTTTTCTCTGGTCGGTCCCACAGCGGTGGAGAGTCTGCAACAGGCCTTTGTAGATATCGCGTTTCTCGGGGCAGACGGCATTGATGCCAGTGCGGGGCTGACGTGTCACAGTCCGGATGAGGCAGCCGTTAACCGGGTTATGGTCGCGCACGCAAAGAAGCGAGTCGCGGTTGTCGATCACAGCAAGTTCGGAGTGATCGCTGACTGGAAAATGTGTGGTGTCGAAGATTGTTCGCTGATCATCACCGACAAAGGCGTTTCCAGGGAGATCATGGTTCCCTATACCGCGCGCGGAATTGAAATTCGCCGGGTTTAGGCGTTCAGGGCCTGAACCCCGACCACACGTCGCGCATGCGGGCTGGATCGGAGACCCACATCAGAGATTCCGGATCGGCGACAAACTGGTCATAGATGCCGCAGTCCTGACGCAGCCGGAGCTCAGGATACGGACGCGCGGGATGAACCTCCAGTTCGCGGCGCCGGTAGGTGGGATTGGGAAGCCAGTCGATATTGTTTTCCGGTGTGAGGACCGGGAACCAGGCGAGACCTCGGTGCCGGCGTACGGCGTCGTAGAGGAAGCCGTACTGGCGGTCGCACCAAGCAGCGAAAACCATCCGGAGGCCCGGATCCGCATTGATCACGCAGTGCGCCCATGAGGGGGGAACGACCACTTTGTCGCCAGGTTTCGCCGTGACCGCAACGCATGCGCCGGGATCGTCCTCCACGGTGGATTGCGCGTAGATGATGGCGTGGCCTTCCATGATTTCAAAAAGCTCAGGGGGAGACCAGCCGCTATGGGGGGCAAGGGCGTGCACGTGTCCCTGGCTGCGGGCAGGTTCATTGCCAAGTCGGCCCGCAGCATAGACCACAATGCCGTAGAGGAGCATGCGGTCGCGCAGCAGCGGCAGGTCCTGCTCCCGAGCAACATCCATGGCGATGCCGTAAACAGGATCCGGACCGGAGCAATGGGGATCGAGCAGACTGGGCCGGATCGCATCGAGACGCCGCTTTTCCGAGACCGGTCCTGCGACGCCGGGGCCGTAAACAAAATCCAGTTCGTCAGGTTTTACCGAAACCTGCAGCACATCCACTGACCTCATTGCTCAGTTCCTCGAACGAAAGCTTTCATGGTGGCCAGCGTGGTGGCGGAGGGGCGGTGCGGCCGGATGGTGTAGGCGCCCACGCGGGCCGGAACGATAAAGGTTTCACCGTAATGGACGACGACGGGATGGAATGCCTTCGATGGACTCTCGACGACGGCAGCTTCCCCTTCGACAAGATTCAGGACGTTTACGGTCCCCTTCGTATGGTGCGGCACGACCCCGGTAAACCAGTGCCGGCGGGTTTCAATGAACTCGAGCTGGTGGAGACCGGTTTTTTCTTCACGCCAGCCATCTCCCTCGCCCATCGGAACGGCAGGCGAGATCAGGTTCTCCCGCACCCATGCGGTTGTTCGATTCCACTGGATGTTCGCGATCCCATGCTGGAGGTGAATGGGCCGGGGCTTGCCGTCCAGTCCCAGCCGGCGCCAGTCCCACAGCTTGAAAGTGAAGATATAAGGAGTAGCGCTGATTTCCAGCACCACCCCGTTCCGTCCCGAGCAATGGATGGTCCCCGCCGGAATAAGAAAATGATCATGTTTGCCGGCAGGCCAGACATTGACATACTGCTCGGCAGGGAAGGGAGCGTCCGGATCGCACTGGGCCCGCTCGAGATCTCGTTTCATCTGCTCGCAGTCGATATTCTCTCTGAGCCCCAGGTAAACAACGCCGTCTTCGGCGGCGTCCATCATGTAGTAGCTCTCATCCTGGGTGTAGTCCATCCCGAATTTCTCCCGGATGTACTCACGCAGCGGATGAACCTGAAGCGACAGATTCCCGCCGCCCATGGTGTCGAGATAATCGAAACGGATGGGGAACTCAGCGCCAAACGCCTCGTAAACTTTTCGTCCCAGCAGCTCCTCGGGACAGTAAAGCACCGCATCCAGCGCAGGGATTTCAACGCGTTGTTGCCCGAATCCCAGCACCAGGCTGTTCTCCTCAGGCACGCAGTCGAAGCACCAGGCGTAGTTGGGCGGCCCATCCGGAAGACCGAACCGGTCCTTCATCCAGTGGCCGCCCCATGGGCCCGGGTCGAAGAAAGGCACCACGCGGAAGGGCTGGGCAATGGTCTTCCGCAGTCCTTTCCGGAGATCCTCGCCGGAAATCAGTCTGGGCTGCGCCTCAACATGCGTGTCGAGAAGAAAGTCGATGCGGTCGAACAGCTGCACTTTCAGGCGATCCGCCGCCCGCCAGTCCACAAAGAACGCCCGCTTATACAGCGCCGCCGGCGATGCCTCGGCATTCAGCATGCCGAGGTTCGGGATTCTGTGGGCACGCTGCCGGCGCTGAATCTCCCAGCGTGCAAGATCGGCGAAAATCAACGAATCGGGACGGGGCAGAACGAAGGTCGCGCCGGTTCCGATCACGAGGACACGCCCGGACGCTGCTTCAGCCTGCTGGGCCAGTCTCCTCAGCTTCGCGGAGCAGAAGAAATCCTCGATTTGCCACGGCTCCATGTGCCCAAACACCGGATCGGCACCCAGCGCCCCGCTGAACTTCTCGTTCAGTTGTTCCGGCGAAAGAAAGGCCTCCTGGGTCCGCAACACGAGGTCCGGGTTCAAAGCATCCACCAGAGCAGCAGCGATCTCTTCTTCGAAGCAGCCGGGATAAAGCTCCACCGCCACCCGCCGAGCCATCCCCAGCGTCTTGCCGATCGCGGACCATCCCACCCTGCAGTCCGCGTCGTTGTCACTCACCGGAGTGAACGGGAACAAATCATAATGGGAACTGCGACCCTTCAACGGGCGATCTCCGCCAGAAACGGAATCGCACCATACAAAGGGGCGGCTGATTCAAGTCTGGCCGCGGTAATCTCCACATGGCCGCGCGGTGTCCATGCGTGTTGCTCCACATGCTTCCGAATGGCAGGAAGAATGTCTTTCGCCCGCGCCATAGTGCCGCCACCGAAGACCACAGTGGCGGGGGAGTACGCGTGGATCAGGCCGACGGTCAGGGCCGCCCACACATCACAGCATCGCCTCACCACGGCCTGGGCTAGTGCATCGCCGGCGTCGGAGGCTGCAAACAGCGCCGCGAAATCGATGGCACGCCGGGAAGAGAGCCGGCTCTTCTCAAAGCCCGGCCATTCCCGGCAGATTTGCGGAAGCGCCCACGTTGAGGCTTCGGCCTCGGCACAGCCAATATTTCCGCAGGTACACCTGCGTCCGTTCAGAACCACCGGCAGGTGGCCCCCGAGACACCCGGCCTGATCGAAACGCCCGCGAAGCAACCGTCCATCCACCATCGCGGCTGCGCCGATTCCGGTGCCAAGAGTGACCAGCACAGCATCCTCAACTCCCTGGGCAGCCCCGCGCCATTGCTCCCCAAGCAGCGCCAGCCGCGCATCGTTCTCGACAAACAGCGGAAGGCCTAATTTCTCTTTCGACCAGCCGCTCAGGTCGAAGCCAATCGCATCGTTGAACTTTGCATTGGTCGCCACCACGGTCGTCTCGCGGGAATCGACAATACCAGGAAATCCGAGCACCAGACCGGAGCAGCTGCGCAGTTCCATACCCGCCTGCGCGGCCGTCTCGGCAGCCACTTGCTCGAGGCAGGGCAGCACGGCTCGAAAGCTCTCCGGGGCAATGCGGCCCTCGCGCTGAGACAGGATCTTCTCATCGCTGACCACCGCACAGCTGAAGTGGGACCCGCCGATATCCAGTGCCAGGGCCAGCATCGTCAACCGATCTCCTCACCGTTGCTCGTCACCAGCACCGGACCGCCATTCCTTTCGACCAGCCTTGCGGTGAAGCCTTCCCGCTCGACGGTCTCGTAATCGTGACCTGCATCCGCAGGCCAGCAGGCCGCGAAGACCAGCGGAATGCTTCCCGTGTTGCAGACCCGATGCGCGGTATAACCGGGAATGTAATGCACAGATCCGGGGGCCATCGGCTCCCAGCGGGTAACGCCATTCTGGCCCATGAGAACAAGGCCCCCTTCACCGTGGAAGGTGGCATAGTATTCCCCCCGGTTGCGGATATCGTGGAAGTGCCCCTTGGTCATGAAATACTCGTCGCCGACTTTGCCGGGCTGCAACGTCGTGTTGCCCCAGAAGAGCCCTCCTTCGGTCCCATCTGGAACGGGGGTATACGCCTGAACGGTGTAGACGATCAGATCGGCGGGCATTTTCTGCGCCGCTTCCTGGTCGTGGAAGAGCGTGCGAAGGGCGCCGAGCGCCTTCGATGAGTGCTGGACGGCGTTTCCCGAGAGCAGACCGCTCTGCCAGTTCATAGATACGTACGAAGCCACAAGAACTCCTCCAGTCTCGGATGCCATAACGCTAGCAGGCAATGATTCTTTAGTCAATATTCGATCATATAATTTGCTCGTTTCTCGCAAAACGCTTGACAATGCTCCGCCCAAGCCGTCAAAGTGTTGTGCGAGATGAGTTCCGTAAATCGCAGACAGTTTCTCGGCGGAGCACTCGCAACCGGAGGCACCCTCACCTCGGCCCTTCTTTTGCCGGAAGCGGCCGCTCAGGTTCCCGTCCAGCATCCGGCGACCCCGCCAGCTTCCACACCTGCGCCCGAAGTGCGGACGCAAATGACCTCGGTTGACTTTCGTTATGCGCCTGTACTGCGGCAGACGGCCTTCTGCTTTCCCGACGACCCGCACAAAAGCCTGATCAACGAATCCGGCCAACTGCTGTACGGCTACGACATGGAAAAGGGCGTCTTCTTTTTTCCTCTGAAGTTCAGTTTTGCGCTCTATGGCATGCGGCAGGCAACAGTGACGGAGCAGACTCTGGAGTCTCCCTCCATCCCAATCGTGCGCACCGTGCTGGAGCGCGCCGATGCGGTCATGACCCTGACGACCTTCGCCACCAACCACGCCGAGGAGGGCCGCGTCGACAATGTCCTGATGGAGATCCGGCCCGCCAAAGACAAGCCGGTCCGCGTCACTCCCCTCGTGCAGATCAGCACCGTCAAAGAATGTGACCTCGGCACCCGCGAAAAGGACATGGTGGTGACCGAGCGCGAGGGCGGCAAGCTGTTGCTGGCGGGCAGAGTCTATGGCAATCCCAGCGATGGCACCGTTCGCGGAACCATTTTCGATGTGGACACCGACGTCAGCAAGCAGCTCACGATTCACGCAGGGGTTGCCTCAGGGGACGCTCCTTACCGGGCCTTCTTCCGGTTTCCGCAGGCAGGGCAGAAGCTGGAACAGATCGCAGCGGGACTGGATTCGCCCGATCACCACCTCGAGACTGTCCGGGAGTTCTGGACCTCCTGGTCGCCGTTCCACAAACCCGCGGACTGGACGATTCCCGGACGCGAAGGCGACTTCGTGGCAGCGTGCGCGCGCAATATCCTGCAGGCACGGGAGATGAAGAACGGGAAGCTCACCTTCCAGGTTGGGCCAACCTGCTATCGCGGACTTTGGGTGGTCGACGGCAATTTCATTTTGGAAGCGGCCCGTTACCTCGGCTATAACAAGGAAGCGATCGAGGGTCTGCGTACCACCTGGAGCAAGCAGGTCGCCAGCGGGCAGATCATCGCCGCCGGCGGTCCGGAGCACTACAAAGACACCGCCATCGCGATGTTCACGCTGGTGCGCCAGTGCGAACTGAGCCAGGACTGGTCCCTGCTCCACGACCTCGAGCCGGAGGTGGTGCATGCCATCGATTTCCTCGACTCTCTGCGCGCACGCGCCGTAACCGAAGGCAGTGCACTGGGCCGATACGGCCTTCTTCCCAAAGGCTTCGCCGACGGCGGCTTCGACGGGACGCGGAATGAGTTCACCAACACGCTTTGGACGATGGCCGGCCTCAGGGCCATTGGAGCGGCCGGCGAAAAGCAAAACCTGCCCGCCGTCGCCCTCGCCTCGCAGGTTTTTCAGGAACTGTATGCGGCTTTCGAAAAAGCCGCGGTCCAGGAGATGCGCGACTACGAGGGTCAGTTTCAGTACCTTCCCATGATCGCCAAAGAAGATGCGGCGTGGAACCTGCCCGATCCATGGGATCGGCCGCGCCCGCAGTGCGCGCAATGGGCTCTCTCCCACACCATCTTTCCCGGGCGGGTGTTCGCACCGGCTCACCCGATCCTCAGAGGCCATGTCGCGCTGATGCAGGCCGTGCGGCAGGAGGGCGTACCGGCCGAGACCGGCTGGAGCCATCATGAGGCAGTGTGGACTTACAATGCGCCTTTCGTTGCGGAGGTCTATCTATGGCTCGGTATGAGGCAGGCTGCCCACGACACTTTTATCGGTTTCCTTAACCACGCCAGCCCGCAGTATTGCTGGCGGGAAGAACAGCCATTGCAGGATGCGCTGGTCGGTTCGTACGTGGGCGATATGCCGCACAATTGGGCAAGCGCCGAGTGCATTCGCTACATCCGTCATATTTTCGCGCTGGAAGACGGCCAGGACCTTCGTCTGCTGGCGGGCATTACCGCGGCCGAGCTGGCGCTCGGAAAACGGCACAGTTTCGAAGCGTCGCCGACCCGCTTTGGCCCGATCGACATGAACTTCGAGCCGCTCGATCGGGGCCGCGGATGGAGGCTCACCTTCCGGCGCGACCAGGGCCCCGATCCGGCGACCGTCTCGGTTCAAACTACTCTCGGCAAGTATCGTCTCAGCGGCGGAGACGGGGTTCGGATGAACCGCCAGGGAGCAACGGCGATGCTCGATCCGTCGGCCCG
>Ga0210398_10000737_pt1 | contig 36053 bp, 24 predicted proteins | sample IncBWC4OmetaG_FD_161047 | JGI IMG/M metagenome (GOLD analysis project Ga0210398, IMG submission 161047) | Forest soil microbial communities from Barre Woods Harvard Forest LTER site, Petersham, Massachusetts, United States - Inc-BW-C-4-O | ecosystem: Environmental > Terrestrial > Soil >... | reverse complement strand
CCTGCTGCCCGCTTTGTGCCAAATGCGAGATGTCATCGGTCGACATGTCAAATGCTCGGGCGGTCCAGGCTTTGTTGATCGCAATATCGATGCTGCCGAGCCATGCGCCGTCCATACGCACATGCGCCACCAAGCCTCCGCCGGCGTCAGCCACGGCGATGTTGTATGGGATTCCCAATTCAATCGCTTTGCGTTCGCCCGCCGCAATAATTTGGCGTGCGTCGGCGAGGTCCAAGGACAAGGCTGGTCGAGTCATGTGAAGTTCCTTCGTTGTCATTTCGACGGCGATATCACATCACAAGATAGGAGGCTGCTCGATTGCACGATGGTATTGGTCGTTACAGTCCGTTGGCGTTCGCGAGTGCGGGGCTGTCAGCGCTCCGCTGTGAAATCGATACCAACGTGCAATGGCGGGAGCGCCGCGGCGACGTAACACTCGCATTTTCCATTTGATTGCCACAGGAGCTTCCGATGAACGCGACACTGAAGACGACACCCACAACAAACGCAAAGCAGATCTTGCTGAGTAAAGTCTCGCCCGCTTGCTGGCAGGTTACATTCAATAATCCGCCGCTCAATCTGATGGGCCCGGAATTTCTGGTGGAGTTCGACAAAATTATCACCGCGATCGAGACCGACGAGCACCTTAGGGTGGTGGTATTCGACAGCGCAGTCGATGGCTTCTTTCTGAACCACAGCGATTTCACGGTCAAACTTGAGGAACTGACCAGCCTGCCACAAGGGCCCACAGGGCTCGAGGCGTGGCCCGACATTCTTGTGCGGATTACCCGCGCTCCTGTCGTGTCCATCGCGAAAATCCAGGGGCGTGCAACTGGCAATGGCAGCGAAATCACCTTGGCTTGTGACATGGCGTTCATCAGTAGAGAAAGGGGCCTGCTGTCGCAGTGGGAAGTGGGCGTTGGCATGGTCGCCGGCGGTGGGCCCATGGCGCGCCTGCCGCGGCTGATAGGCAGATGTCGAGCTTTGGAAGTACTCTTGGGCTCCGACGACATCTGCGGCGACCTGGCTGCGGAGTACGGCTATGTCAATAGATCTCTTCCAGACTCCGAGCTGGATGGGTTTGTCGAGGCTCTGGCGACACGCATAAGTCGATTCGACAAATGGGCCATCTCCAATACGAAGCGCTTAGTCAACGCCGCTAGCTTGCCGCAGGATGTCGAAATCGCGGCTGGTTGGGATGCTTGTATTGCCTCGGTGGCGCGTCCGACGACGCAAGAGAGAATCAAGGAGTTGATGGCACGAGGATTCCACAAACCAGGGAACGTGGAGACTCGGCTGGGCTATTACTTGGGGCAGCCTGACTAGATGGTATCCCTATGTCGGTGCTGTGACTGATGAGCTGCTTCGCCCGTTTTTGGAAGAGGAGAATGATCTGTGAGAGCGCAAACGTCCGTCGTATCGAAACGCTGCTGCATTGTCGTCGCCAACGATAGCCACTCAGAGCGGGTAAGTACATCCTTGTTTCAGCGCGCCTCAGGTTCCGCGGCGGCGGTGACAATGGGGTTTTTGCGCCTAGCGGCTCGTCGAGCGAAAAGGCTGAGCTCTCCGGCCAACGTGATCGTGTGCGCCCAAGAGGGCGATCGGCGGACCTGGGAAGGTCCCTTTTGGTTTACTCGGGCAACCAATCGCTTCATCTCGGAGCTGGGAACGCCAACCTCCCTGTCGACCGCGGCGGCCGTGTTGTCGATCGCGACTAAGGAGCCCTCCTGTCCTATCGCCATCCTACCGAGTGACTTTTGGGTTGCGCGCGAATCCGTTTTGACCGAGGCTATCGAGAAAGCATTCGGGCAGCTGCAAGTCATGCCGGAGAGTATCGCCACGCTCGGCATGATTGATTCTCATTCCGGCAGCGAAGAAGACTACCTGGTCGTGGGGCCGCGCCACGCTCAAAAAGGAGCAGCGATTCAGGCGCGGATTAACCGACCCGAACGACGTTTGGCGAAACAGCTGATAAGCGAAGGTGCCATGGTTGCGTCGGGCATTCTTTTGGGGTATGCACAAGCCTTCGCCACACGCATCAACAAGTACTGGCCTCATCTTGCGCAAGAGTTGATCCATACACTCGAAAAAGATCCCGCCGCCGAAGTCGAGCGAAAATTTTCCGCGTTTGCGTACAGGCAGATTCCAGGCTTGGCCATGCAATCGGTGCGGCTGTTTCCCCCGACGTTTCCCGCGCGGGCATTTGCAGTGCAGGGTAGCGGTTGGTGCAGCCGACAATTCAGTGGAATTTAAGTGCGCTGCGACGAGGCGAAGCCTATTCCGCTTCGACTCGTTTGTTCCATCCGTGGAAACGCGAGAAGTCTCCAGCGTCCCACGCCTTGCGGAGCCCGGGAGTACTCAAATCCCAGTCTGGCCGGATCTCGCTGGTCACTACGCGGAGGTCATGCCAGAGATCGACGATGGAGGGACGCCCCCAGAACCAGTAGCCGTTGTAAATGCTGTGGATGACGAGACCCGGCTTGAGCACCAGCGTGTGCGGGATCATCGGGTTATGCTCGGGATCGGTGTACTCTTCAATCGCAAGATCCTTCTGGATTACTCGCCTGGGGTCGGAAAGGAAGGTCCATTCGGCGCCGACTGACGCGCGGAATTCCTGGAGCGTGTGATGGTCGTCGGTGGCGATCGTAACAATCTGCGTATACGCCACGGCGATCGCAGGATAGAAGGCGGCGAGTTCGAGATGCTGCCGATGCTCCTTTGGACAGTAATGGCCGCGCGCGAGCGTGAGGAGCAGCGGATCGTCGCCCTGGAGCGCGCTCAGTCTACGCAAAACACCCGTGTGATCCGGCAGTTCATAGTCCGGAAAAATGCCTCCCGGTACGATATCAGAACGCATCGTTGCACTCCTTCGATAAAAGATCTTCGCCCGTTCGCTGAGGCAGCTTGTTGCGGCACTGCTTTCAACCAGTGGAGCACGTGCGCAGCGACAGATCGATTGGACCATAGTATCGGCGACGGATGTGGGGTCGGCCGGACAACGCGCGACTCTGCGTACTCAGCCTGGAGTTGATACGAAAGTGTTGTCCATACCATCGTGCAATCGCTTGATTGCGGCTTCTTTGGTGTGATGGAGCTCGTCGCATTTGTCGTCATCGGAGAGCTTCATGATCGCCACGCCATCAACGCCGGTCCCTAACGTGTTAGCTGCGCGCATTCGCTCAGCCGCTTTATTGTTCGGCCAAAAGTGCAAGGTTGCCATGAGTGGAGGCCGATTTCGCGATTGGCCGGCCGTGCTCCTCGTCGTGATGACGGCGATCAACGGCTGGTTGACGGTAGGTCTCGTGCCTCAGTCGGCGCTGATGGCCGCCGCGGTACTGAAGCGACTCGCGGGCAAGTGAGCGCAGCACCTGGCGCAGCGTACGTCAATACCTTTGTTCTATTGCCATGAGTGTTGACGAGTGTTGCCATCGCCATCGATGAAATCAACTTAAGCGTCTCGGATGACACAGGAGATAGGAACATGAAGATTTTGATGGTGCTGACTTCACACGATCAATTGGGCAACACCGGTCGCACGACCGGGTTTTGGTTGGAAGAGTTCGCCGCTCCCTACTTTGTTTTTCGGGACGCCGGTGTGCAATTGACCCTTGCCTCACCTAAAGGGGGTCAGCCGCCGGTCGATCCAAAGAGCGATTTGCCGGAAAATCAGACCGACGCAATGGCGCGCTTCAAAAAGGATGCGGTTGCGCAAAAAGCGCTTTCCGAGACCGCCAAGCTCGCAGACATGAAGTCGCAGGATTTCGACTCCATATTCTATGTGGGCGGGCACGGGCCCATGTGGGACCTTGCCGAAAGCGCGGATTCCATCGCTCTACTCGAGTCGTTCTACAATTCCGGCAAGCCGATTTCATTGGTGTGTCATTCGCCCGGAGTGCTTCGGCACGTAACTTACAAAGGCGCACCGCTCGTGAAGGGGAAGCACGTTACCGGCTTTACCAACGGCGAAGAGGAAGATATGAAGCTGACACATGTGGTGCCATTCCTAGTTGAGGATGAATTGATGCGGCTGGGAGCGATCTTCGAGAAGGTCGCCGACTGGCAGCCATTTCACGTCATCGATGGGCTTCTGCTAACGGGGCAGAACCCAGCGTCGTCAACGGGAACTGCGCAGGCCCTGATCTCGTTACTCTCGGCGCAAAAAGCCGCTTAGCCAAACGATGGGACCTCCTCGCGGCAGATTTGCCGCGAGGCCGCCCATCCGATCCGCCAGAGAGTGTAAAAACACGGAGAGGAAGTCATGTTAGATGCCCCCGAGATGGCCGCAAGCACTGGTGCGAATTTCAGAACGGCGCCGCGCCTGAGCACTCTCAGCTTGCTGAAAAAGCTGCTTGAAGCGGCCACCGCCGCAAGCGATACGGATCGAGAACAAGCGCGGGGCACGTTGGAAAATGCCCTCGCGCTCTTGACGGCTGGCCGTGATTTCAGCGATGCGCCCCAACGATACCTGCCGAGCGGCGGTCTCGCCCCTTGGCAGGCGAGGCATGTGACGGCGTACATTCGCGACAATATCGGAGCCGCCTTGAGGGCCAGCGAGATCTCAAGACTTGCACGATTGAGCCACAGTCATTTCAGTCGGGCCTTCAAGGTGAGCTTTCATGAAACGCTGAGCTCATACATCATGCGGCAGCGCATAAGCCTGGCGCAAGACAAGATGCTTACCACGGATCACGCTCTTTCCAGAATTGCATTGGAATGCGGCCTGTGCGACCAAGCACATTTCAGCCGAATGTTTCGGCGCATCGTAGGATTGACTCCAAGTGCATGGCGGAGGCTTTTCGCCTCCGATGTCGCCTTCGAGGCGACCGGCAGAGATTTCTCAACAGCGGATAGGGCGCAAGGATTTTGTGATGAATAGTTTCATCAGCGCGCAGGAGTGCGAGGCGAGGGGTGTCGGAAGTCAGCCCCCGGGATGGAAGATTCGAGCGTGATTCGCGCGAAGCCGTCGAGCGACAGCATGATGTTGCCTCATATGCTGAAAGAAGGGGGGATTTGCATCGCGATTTCTTGGATCTCTTATACTGGGCCGGGCGATGAGGGGTTTTATGCAGTCGACACGTTATCGATTGGTGAAGATTGGGGGCTTGTCCGTCTTTTATCGGGAAGCGGGGCCGAAGGACGCGCCGACGATTTTGCTCCTGCATGGCCTACCGTCCTCTTCGCGGATGTTCGTATCGCTTTTTGAACGGCTCTCTGACCGTTACCACCTTGTGGCACCGGACTATCCGGGATTTGGGCACAGCGACTGGCCAGATCCGAAACAATTCGCCTATACATTCGATCGCATTGCCGAAGTGATGATTCATTTTACCGAGGCAATCGGACTCTCTCGATATTTGCTTTATATGCAAGACTACGGCGCGCCGGTTGGATTTCGCATGGCCTTGGTGCATCCGGAGCGCGTTGTCGCGCTGATTGTCCAGAATGCCGTCGCGCACAACGAGGGCCTGGGAGAGAATTGGAAGACCAGGCGTGCTTTTTGGGCCGATCGGACCGCGAATGAGAAAACGCTGCGCGCAAACCTGCTGTCACTAATGGCGACCCGGACGCGCCACGTAGGAAGTGATCCCAATCCAGAGCGGTATGACCCGGATCTGTGGACAGATGAATTTGCGTTTCTCAGTCAGCCAGCACAGGGCGATATTCAAAGCGATCTCTTCTACGACTACCGCACGAATGTTGAAGCGTATGCGCAATGGCAAGCGTGGATGCGCAAGACTCATCCACGACTGTTGGTGGTTTGGGGCAAGTATGATCTTTCGTTCGATCTGTCTGAGCCCGCGGCCTATGGCCGCGATGTGCCGAGCGCTCAAATTCATGTTCTCGACGGCGGTCATTTTGCACTAGATACCGCCGCCGACGAAATTGCCGATCTGATGCGCGACTTTGTGGATTCTTCTTGAAGTCATGTCTGCCAATCCCAGGTTGGCTGAGTCCCCAGCATTCGTTTTCGATGCATCAACTGTTCCCTGACGGCGAGAGACTGCTCATTGTTGGTTAGAACTACCTGACCCACTGCGAAGTCGCGAGCCCACGAGCCATTCAGTTGCTCTTCTTTTGCTCCGGTCGGCAGCGCGACGTTCAACACGGACTCATGTGCATCGAGTAATTCCGTCAACAGAAGCGTGACTGATTCACGACCACGAAGCAGTTGAGAGAACTGCGTCCGGTGAAGGAAGTCACCGGCGAATACCCTGCCGGCGCCGTAGAGCGCGCGAATTCGATCGACGAGCACGTCTACAAGCTGAATCTGTCCCTTGTAGTGGCCCTCGAACAGCTGGCGCAACAAGCGAAACTGAAGGTCGGCGGTTTGCCAACGGGCATTCTTGTACATATCGCGCAAGTGAATTGAATGCGCGAGTAGCTCCTCGAGGGCTTCAACCGCCTCCGAAGATTCGCGTTTGCTTGTAGTCGAGATCGTGTGGCCAGTAGGGCCGCTTGTCGGCTCGTTGATCGCGGGTTGCATGTTAACTCCTGCGGAATAGTTCCTGGTGCTTCGTCGAGTTTCTACTTTCCGTCAGCGTCTCGACGGATAGCTTGTACATTTGCGTTGAAAATTGGACTCCTACGTTTCCTGTTTCATGCCACGCCTCTGGCCTTTTGGCCGATCCCCTTCTACTCGGCGCCTACGGCGGCGGCGCCGCCCGCTGGCCGGCGCACCAGCCAACATAGTGGGATCAGCAGCATCACCAACCACGCTGAGAAATAGAAGAAATCCAGACTGGACAGAAGATAGCCCTGACCAATCACTTGCTGCAGCACCCTGGCTGCCGCTGAGTCACCGCCAAAGCCATGGGCGTGAAGTTGTGTCAGTGCGCTGGAGTAGCCGGGGTCATATGCGGACAGTGACTCCACCAACCGCGACTGATGCAATGCCTCGCGCCGGTCCCAGAAGGTGGCTGTGAGCGAGGTGGCAAAACTTCCGCTGGTGATGCGGAGGAAGTTGTTGAGACCCGAGGCGGCCGGCACGCGATCTGGCGGCAGCCCATCGAGGGCGATCGTCACCAGCGCCACAAAGAATATGCCCATGGCTACCCCCTGTACGAGCAGCGGCACGATGAACACCCATGGGCTCGCGTCCGGCGGGTAGGCCGCGCGCATGAAGTAGGAGATGCCAAAGATCACGAAGGAAGCCGTCGCAAACGCGCGCGCGTCGTACTTGCCAATGAAGCGTCCTACGAAAGGCGCGACGAGGACCGCCGTTATGCCGCTGGGAGCGGAAACCAGACCTGCCCACGTGGCGGTATAGCCCAGCTGCGTTTGCTGCCAAAGCGGCATCAGTACGAGATTCCCAAAGAACACCGCGTAGCACAGGCACAATGCGACGGTGCCGAGGGTAAAACTACGCGACTTGAACAGCGTCAGGTCTACGATGGGGTGCTCTTCGGTCAGCTCCCAGATGATCCATGCGGCCAGGGCCAGCACGGTCAAAACGGCGAGTATGACAATGAGTTTGCTGGAGAACCAATCCAGGTCCTTGCCCTGATCCATCATGATCTGCAGCGCACCGACCCACACTATCAACAGCGCGAGGCCCACTTTGTCGATCGACAGTTTGAAGGTCGGCGTTTCGTGGCGGCGAAGGAAGCGCCAGCATATCGCACAGCAAAAGAGGCCGACCGGAGCGTTGATTAGGAAAATCCACTCCCAGGGATAGTTGTCCGAGATATAGCCGCCCAGGATCGGGCCGCAGATTGGCGCGACCAGTGTGGTCATCGACCAGATCGCCAGCGCAGTACCCTTCTTCTCGGCGGGGAATTGCGACAGCAGCAACGCTTGTGAGCCAGGTATCATCGGGCCCGACACCGCACCTTGCAGCACGCGGAACACAAGCAGCACCGGCAGACTCCAGGCAATCCCGCACAGAACCGACGCCACTGTGAACAGTAGAATCGACAGTACGAACGTGCGCACAACACCGAAACGACGCATCAGCCAACCCGTCAGCGGTACCGATACCCCATTGGCAACGGCGAACGACGTGATGATCCAGGTGCCCTGATCGGCCGAGACCCCGAGATTGCCCGCGATGGTGGGGATCGACACATTGGCGATGGTGGTATCGAGGACCTGCATGAAGGTCGCCAAGGCAAGCGCCAACAGCGTGATCGTTCGAGAGGCTCCCCTGAGCGGTGATGGATGATCGCTCCGGGTTGTGGGGTCGCTCATGGCTGCTTGCCGTACTACCGCGCAGCGATTGTGCCGGCGGCGTGGGCACCGCGATTGGCAGCGAGAATGTGCGCGATGCGCGCTTCCACGCCCGGATCGTTGCCCAAGCTGGCCTGTACAGGAATGGGCTCACTTCGCACCTGCGTGGCGATCAACGCGCCGGAAGTATCGCGAATGTCCACTGATACCGTCGTCGAGAGGCCCACGCGCAGCGGATGAGACTTAAGCTCTCGCGGGTCGAGCGCGATGCGTACCGGTACGCGCTGCACGATCTTGATCCAATTACCGGAAGCGTTCTGCGCCGGCAACAGCGCAAAGGCGCTGCCGCTGCCCGCAGATAGGCCCACAAGCTTGCCGTGATATTTAACGCTGCGGCCGTAGACATCCGAACGAACTTCCACGGGCTGGCCGACCCGCATGTCTTTGAGTTGGACTTCCTTGAAGTTGGCATCGACCCAGACATCGTCCAGCGGCACGACAGCCATGAGCGGGGTGCCCGGCGCCACTCGCTGTCCGACCTGCACCGAGCGGCGCGCCACCACCCCGGCCAGCGGCGCCGAGATCTGCGTTCGGCGCAGCGCCAGCGCGGCATCGCGCACCGCCGCCTCCGCGGCCAGCACTTGTGGATGAGTCTCTACGCTAGTGCCATCAATCTGGACCGTCGTGGCCTTGAGCTGCTCACGAGCCTCGATCAGGCTTGCACGTATCTGCGCAATGTTATCTTGGGTATGGGACAGCTCCTCCGAGGAGACCGCTCCGTCCAGCAGCAAGTTGGAACGGCGCCCGTAGTCATCCTGCGCACGCTTCAGTTGGATCTCGCGCTCCCCGATCTGAGCGCGCAGTTGCTCGGCAGTGGCGAACCGCGCGCGCACTTCACGGACCGCCCCGGCGAGCCTCGCGTCCGCATTGCTCATCGCGATTTGCGCGTCGGCGGGGTCGAGCTCCAAGAGAATTTGTTCGCGCCGCACGTCTTGAGTGTCATCGGCGGTGAGTGAGATCACTGTGCCCGGCACTTCGCTGGTGATCTGAACGAGGTCACCGTCGACATAGGCGTCATCGGTGCTCTGATAGTGACGAGCCGACAAGAACCAGTAGCCGCCATACACGACTCCGCCCAGGATTGCCACGCCGCCGAGACCCATCAGGCCGCGTCGGCGCTTGCTTGTCGTGGCCGTCGGTGCAGCGGCTTGCGCGGTAGCAGCTGCGGTTGGATCGTCATTCATGCTGTTCTCCCGGATCGAAGCTGCCTCCCACGGCTAGCAGAAGACTGACGCGCGCGATCGCCCCGCCAGAGACGAGATCGACATGTTCCCGGCGTGCGCTCAAGACCGCGCTTTCAGTATTAAGTACGGTGAGATAGCTGGAGAGGCCGGCGCGATAACGCTCCTCGGCGAGGTTGTATGCGGTCTCCGCATCGTCCAGCGATCGCTCCTGCAACACGATCTGGGCGTTCAGTGCTTCGATGAGGCTGAGTTGGTCGGAAGTTTCGCGCACCGCCTGCAGTACCGACTGGTTATACGCCGACACCGAGTCGTCGATCTCGGCGGCGGCACCCCGGTATTCAGCTCGCAGCCGCCCCGCGTCGAACAGTGGCAAATGAATCGCCGGCCCCGCGCCATACGCGCCCGAACTGCCATGGAACAAATTGTCGAATCCGACGGCGGTCGTGCCGGCGAAGGCTGCCAGGTTGATATCAGGATAGAATGCCGCCTTCGCTGCGGCCTGGCCGGCACGGGCCGCCTCGATCCGGTCGCGCGCCGCCAGTACGTCCGGGCGGTGCCCGAGCAGGTCTGCCGGAAGTGCCTCAGGTAATGGCAGGATGGCGGCCGGATCCAGCGTCGGGCGCCTGACCTGCGCATAAATCACAGCGCCCTGACCGGACAGTGCGGCCAGCTGGTGCGTATCCACGGCCGCCGCTGTCTGCGCCTCAAGCAACTCAACATGTGCCTCGGGTACGGCGCCCGAAGCCTCTCGCAGCTCCACGTTGGTATCGAGGCCCGACAACACCCGCCTGCGAGTGATTTCCAGGATGCGCTCGCGTTGCGCCTCGGTACGTTGTGCGACATCGGCCAGTTGGTCGTTGCGAAACAGGTCGATATAGGCCCGCGCGACGGCGCCGCTCAACGCAAGCCGTGCGCCGGCGACGTCCAGAGCCGCAGCGGTGGTTCGCGAGCGAGCCTGTTTGAGTAGCGAATCCTGGCGGCCCCAGAAGTCAATATCCCAGGACAGATTCAGACCCTCATGCCCCTCCCACCGCTTGGTGCCGGCATAGGGCGGCGGGATGACGTCATGGCCACTGAAACGCTGGCGGGTTTCTTGCGCGTTGAAGGAGAGGGAAGGGGCCAGGCTCGCCCGCGCCGCGTCCGCCAGTGACTGCGCCTCGCGCACTCGCGCCATCGCCTGCGTCAGGTTCGGATTGTCAGCGAGAGCCTGCTGCATCAGTCGATCGAGCTGCGGATCGTTGAACGCGCTCCACCAGGCCTGCGCTGCGATCGGCGTGAATACCTGCGCCGCGAGGCCAAGCCGCTCGTTCGCTATTTCCTGCTGCGGCTGATCGAGCTTCGGTGGAGTGATGCAGCCCTGGAGGGCGAGAGTCAGCGCAATAATAATTGAGCAAAGGGGATTGCGTGCGAGCTCGCTCGTGACGAGCGCCTTCCTCTCTTTTGGCAAAACGGCACATGGGTCGAGCGTCTTCATGGTTTGCGATCCCGTAGCCGTTTCATTTGCCAGCAAGGTGGGCATCCACATTGCACTGCTGATCATGTTCATGCGCGGGCTCCCGATTGTTTTCGCCGGCGAGTAGATCACGCGCGCGCGGACGAATCTGTTAGACCATGGTATCGGCACTGGTTATGTAGACGGCCGGGAGTGTCGCGGCGTGCCGTTGACATCAGGCCCGGCGATACCTTGGTGCAATAGAATCGAGTGGTTGTTGCGAGTCGAATTAGGGTCAATAGTTGCGATGAGCGTCGCGTTTGGCCGGAACAGGAGCCGTCATATGAGGCAGATTCAAGTAGCAGTATTTTTTGGCGTGCTCGCCCTGATGTTCATGTTGGGCGGCGCGAGGGATGCGAGCGCAGGTTCCAAACTACCCGATCCGATCAACGCCGGTGTTGCCGAAAAGCTCTACAGGGTGGATTGTGGCCACTCGCTCGCAAACGACGAATCGGTATGGACGCCAGGCGAAAATGTTGGACGCGACATCGAATTCTCGTCTACTTGTTGGCTCATAAAGCACCGAAGCGAGTGGCTGCTCTGGGATACAGGTGTTCCGGAAGCCACCCTCAACGATCCCCGAGGTTGGTCCACTTTGCCCAAATTGATCGTGTATCACCTCGACAAGTCAGTGACTGCTCAACTCGCCGAAATCGGACTGAAGCCTGACGACATCGGTCGTGTAGCGCTATCGCATACGCATGGAGATCATATAGGCAATGTTGGGTTGTTTCCCAACTCCACCATTGTGATGCAGCGAGCTGAGTACAACTGGATACATTCCCCGAGCGGGCCAAACGACAACGTCAATCAATTGATGGCGCTGGCGCGTAAGCTCATGGGCTCGCCGAAGAAGCTTCAGCTCATTGACGGTGATACCGATGTATTCGGCGATGGGAGCGTCACTTTGGTTTCCACGCCAGGGCATACCCCCGGCCACCAGTCGCTGCTGGTCCATCTTAGAAATTCGGGTTTTATCATCCTGTCGGGCGACGTTGCTCATCTAGAAGAGAATTTCGAGAAGAATATCGTACCATCGCTCAATACCAGCAAATCAGAGTCAATCGCGTCAATGGCAAGGGTCCGGCAGTTGATGGCAACGTACAAGGCGAGGCTCTTTATCAATCATGATAAAAGCGAAACGGACAAGCTTAAGCTACTTCCGTCATTCTACGACTGAGGATTGCCGATAGGGTTACGGCGGCAGAGCGCATGGAGAGGAGTTTGAGGCGAGAACCAGCGCGAACAGGCCTTCCGGATCGGTCCACTCCGCAATCGGACTCCACCCGCCCGCGCGAAGCAGCGTCCGAGCCTCCCGCGGCCCATACTTGAGGCTATTCTCAGTATGGATCGTCTCTCCCGCCGTAATTGAGAATGACTCGCCGGCCACCGTGAACTCGATATCGCGGACGGCCTCGAGGTGCATCTCGATGCGCGCCTCGTAGTCGTTCCAGAGAGCGACATGGCGAAATGCCCCCACTGGCATCGTCCCCTGTAATTCGCGATTTATACGGTGAATCAGGTTGAGATTGAATCGGGCCGTGATGCCCTGGGCATCATCGTAGGCGGCAATTAATCGTTCCCTGTCCTTGATCCGATCGATCCCGATTAACAGGAACGCATCCTCGCCCAACGTGCGCGCGGTGCTCCGTAGGAACTCGACGGCCACCGGCACGATCATGTTTCCGATGGTGGATCCTGCGAAGTAACCAACTCTCCGCAGATTCCTGACCGGCGCGGGTAAGGCGAAGGGTTCCATGAAGTCGGCGATGAGTGGGTGGATCGATAATGCTGGGAATCGCTTCGCCAACGCCGCGGCCGACTGATGCAGAAACTCGCCGGAAATATCGATTGGTACATAGACCGAGGGCGCGAGTGCGTTCAGGAGCAATGGAGTTTTGACAGAAGAGCCCGACCCCAGCTCGATCAGTGCTCGACCAACGCCGGTGACTCGAGCAATCTCGTCTGCGTGGTGTAGGAGAATATTGTACTCGGCCCGCGTGACATAGTACTCGGGCAGCGCGGTGATCGCCTCAAAGAGCTCGGAGCCTCGGCGATCGTAGAACCAACGCGGAGAGAGCGTCCGCGGGCGAGCGCTGAGACCGGCAAAGACCTCCGTGCGAAACAGGTCCTCGCTGGAAAAGGGAACGGATTTCAAAGCGTGAGCGGCGGGAGGAGACATCAGAGATCCTTTGCGAGGCGAACCCCGGTAAATTGCCAACGTTGATGTGGATAGAAGAAATTGCGGTAGCTTGGCCGCGTGTGTCCTTTCGGAGTGGCGCAACTGCCGCCCTTCAAGACAAACTGGCCCGACATGAATTTGCCGTTGTACTCCCCGACGGCGCCCGCGGCTGCGCGAAACCCGGGATAGGGGAGGAAAGCCGAGCCGGTCCATTGCCAGACCTCGCCAAAGAGCTGACGGATTACCGGTCGCCCATCGGCCGTGCGCGGTCTCATCGCGCGGGTGGCGTCAGGCAGAACTCCTCCACTGGGATTCGGCTCAGCTGCCGCGCTCTCCCATTCGGCTTCCGTGGGAAGTCGGGCTCCTGCCCAACGTGCGAAGGCCTCCGCCTCGTAGTAGCTCACATGACATACGGGTGCGCTCATTTCGAGCTCACGAAGACCGTCAAGGCCGAACTGATTCCACTCCCACGAATCACCGGCGCGCCAGTGCAAGGGCGCCCGAATCGCGTTTTCACGGACCCATGCCCACCCGTCGGAGAGCCACAGTTCAGCTCGTCGGTAGCCGCCGTCCCGCATGAATTCGAGCCATTCCGCATTCGTCACGAGTCGATCGGCCAAAGCGTGCGGCGATAGCCACACGGTGTGTCGTGGCCGTTCGCAGTCGAACGAGAATCCCGATCCGGCATCTCCTATCTGGTCGGTACCGTGAACCCCTTCCACCCAGCGCAGGGGCAGCGGCGCGGCATCAGCCAGTCGAGCGATCGATGACTGGTATGATGGTTCAAGCGGATTCTGAGAGAATAGATGAAGTAGGTCGGTCAGGAGCAGCTCCTGATGCTGCTCTTCGTGATGACATCCAAGCTCAATCAAGTTTCGCGCCGAGAGCGGCAGACAATCGAGCGCGCGGAAAACTGCCGCGTCAACATAGGCGCGGTAATCCAGAATCTCCTGCAGCGACGGGCGGGTGATAGTCCCACGCGCGGTTCGCGCGATACGTGCGCCTTTGGCTTCATAGTAGCTGTTGAAGAGTACCGAAAAGCGTGCATTGAAGGGGCGGTAATGAGAGACAAAGTCCGATAACACGAAGCTCTCGAAGAACCAGGTGGTGTGCGCCAAATGCCACTTAGCTGGTGAGGCGTCGGGCATGGACTGAGCAGTGGCATCTCCGTCCGACAGATTTTCGACCAAGCCTCCGCTCACGGAGCGGGCCTTCGCGAAGCGTTGCCGCATCCTGTCATTTACTTGCAACGCAGCTCGCACCATAAGCCCCTCAAGCTCAATTGTTCTCGCTTCGAACCGCAGAGGATGAGCCGAGATGTCATCCCGAGTTTTTTCTAAACCCGTAACAAACATCACAGCACACAGGTTTTGTCGGGTCGATTGCACTATGGTGTTGGTCGACGCGGTCGGCGGGTGTGACGCGTCGAAAGGTGCGTGACCCGCGCGGGCGAGGCCGCTATCCCGCCTGAATTGACCAACACCTTCGTGCACTAGATGTGCGGGGCGTCCCCGTGGTCTGCTCGCGTGAGGGTAAGCGCAGAAATGGGGAGAGCCGAATGAGTGATGAAGAAATACGAGAGGCGCATGAGGCTCAATGCCTCTTGAGGCAGGCGGACGCGAGAAACTCGTGAGCACCCTAACCGTGCATGTACTCGCCCTCTTACAAGGTGCGCAAGCTCCCAACGCCGCGCTGACCCTCAATCGTGTAGCGCTCGGCGCGTTCTTCGCAATCAGCGGCTACCACAAGCTATTCAACGCTTCCAGGCACGCGACACTGACTCGTACGCTGCAAGACGACGGTGTTCACGCCATACCCATTATGCGATGGCTACTGCCCAGTGCGGAGTTTAGCGGCGGCTGGGCACTCATCCTGGGTTTAATGTCCGTGCTCGCGGCGTTCGGACTGTTCGTGATTTGTATCGGGGCCCTTGCACTCGACGCCGTCAAACGGATACGTTCATGGCAGCCGATCGATCGCGCCGATTGGCTCGGTGATCTGCTCTACGTTCCCGAGGCGCTTTACTGCATCGGGCTGAGTGTGGTGATGCTGGCGGGGCCGGGACCATGGAGCCTTGACGCGATAATCGCGGCAGTCCTCGCGAACTAGGAGCGAAGGTCAACGATACGTTCGTCCAATAGATTCGTCGTCGCGCCTCTGCAAGCATCTCGTATAACGCTCCAACACCGAAGGGAAGTTCCAATGGACGGCACAAATGAATTGAAAGAGACCGCGCGCGTCACTGCGCCTGTCGCGTCGAGCACGCTGAGCGTGAACGTCTTTACGGCGCCGGGAAAGGCGATGGTCGGCGAGCGGCCAAAGCCCTTCGGCGAAGCGCTCGGCTTTGATCCGATCACGTCGACGTTGATCTTCGGCGATTATGACGCGGTTTTGGTGGACGCGATGACCACTGTAGCTGAGGCCGAGGCTCTTGCGGATTGGATCGCTCTGCACAACCGCAACTTGGAAACCATCTATATAACGCATGCTCACTTCGACCATTTCTACGGTCTGAGCATTCTTCTCGATCGATTTCCGGGCGCTCGGGCGATCGCAACGCCCAGGACGGTGGACGCCATGCAGATGTCCTTCACTCCCGCGGTGGAGCGACTCGCCCGTCGGTTGTTTCCTGGGCAGGTGCCCACTAAGTTGGTTGCACCTGAGCCCTATGAGCACGACACGTTCACGCTCGAGGGCCACGAATTGCACATCATCGAGCAGGGCCGCACCGATAGTCCCGATTCGACCTCTCTCTACGTTCCATCGATCGGTCTGATCGTCGCCGGTGACGTTGTGTACAACCAATGCCGCATGTATGTTGGGGACACTACCCCCGAAAGCCGAAAAAATTGGATCGCGGACCTTGACCGGTTGGCGGCGCTGAACCCGACGATTGTGGTCGCCGGTCACAAGAAGTCTGGGGCCCCAGATTCTCCCTCGGCAATCCAGGAAACCAAGCGTTACCTTGAGGACTTCGATCGGGTGCAGAAAACTGCGACGTCCGATCAGGACCTGTTCGATCAGATGACGACGTTATACCCGGATTGGGTAGCGAATCAGTCGTGGTTGATGTTCGGATTCCCGGGGGTATAACTCATTGAGCTCACGCAGAGCACCGACCTCACTTAAGGTTGGCGGTTCATAGGAGGAAGTCATGATCAAAGATGTGCTGGCGAGTAAGTCGCAGGCCGAGACAATCGATCAGCCCCGCCGTCGCTTCTTTGGGTCCAAGCCGTGATCGATGTCTACAGTTTGAGCTAAGGAGATACACACATGCCGCAAGCGACCTGGGAACCGCATGAGAAACATGGAAGGCTGACGACGCAGGGCGACTTACCCGACAGCGTCTACGCGTTTCGGAAACAGCGGAAAGAACCTCTCACTGACGCACAACATGTGCGTACTGCGGTCGCACGGTTCGATCAAGTCATCGATGTTTCCGATGCTGACCGTGCTTTGGCGTTCGCGAACATCGAGAAAGCGGCAAAGTACTACGGCGTCGACCTCGCGGAAACGTCGTGGCGCGAGCTGGGGGTTCATCCGCAACAAAACAGGAACCGGGCAGCAGCCAAAGGGGTAGCTACCAAGCGCGAACGCGATGGTGAGGACCACGGCTAGATGCTCGTCGGACTTGGAGATGGCGCATCAGAAGTGCGCGGACAGTGTCACCCCATAAGTGCGGGGTGGTGCGGGCGAGAAATCCTCACCGAGGGTTTGGGTAATCGCATAGCTATAGTATTTAGCGCCACCGAGGTTCTTCCCCCACAAGCGTACTCCAAAGCGCTCTTGAGGATTCATCCAACCAATCGAAGCGTTATAGAGCGAATACGTCGGTTGCTTAAGCTGATTGGCCGGATCCCAGTAAAAGCCATCGTTGTGATAGAAGATCGCCGCAATGTCGAAGGGGCCAATTTGTGTCGGCTTCGCGTAATCCGCGCTCAGGTTCATGGTGAACGAGGGTGTGTGCACGGTGTCCAGTCCTGTGGCGTCGATTGTGCACGCTCCAACCGCTCCGATGCCCGGCGAGCAAATGGAAGCCGTGACGGGAGGGAAATAGGGCGCGTTGGGAAAGCTCGTGTATCGGCCGTGAATAAACGCCGACGACGCATTGAGAGTCAGATTGCGGATCGGAATGACGGTAAAATCGGCGTCCAGGCCATAGATTTCGGCCTTCGCGGCATTGAGGACGTAATCTGCGCCTGCGACTAGTTCAGTTACCTGTAGGTCCTTGTACTGATAGTAGTATCCAGCGAGATTGGCTCTAAATCGGTGGTCAAAATACTCACTCTTGAGCCCGATCTCATACGCGTCCAACACCTCCGGTTTGACCGCAGGCTGAGTGTATACAGACGTGTTGAACTCACCGGATTTAAAACCTCGATTGTCCGAAACGTAGCCGAGAACGTCGGGAGTAAATTGGTGATCGAGAGCAAGGCGCCACGTCGCCTTTCTGAAGTCGGCTGACTGCGTCGCGCTCGCGAGTACACCGGCGCCCTCCGCTGAGGTTGTCCCGCCGATGCTGCGCCGATCATCGGTGTAACGCACGCCCGCAGTAAAATGCGTTTTGGGAGCCACTTCAAATGTCGTCTGGGTATAGCCCGCGTAAGAATCGGTATGTTGTCGCGCGGCGATTGAAACCTGGTTGAACGGAGCCGCCGCCAGGCCGCCGATATCAATGGGCGAGGCGCCTGCCACATCGTGGAAGTAAAAAAGGCCGCCTATCCACTGAACCTGGCTGGCATCGGGCGATACAAGCTGCAGCTCCTGCCCGATCGAGTTGTCCGGGCTATAGACATGCAAATTGGCAATTGGCAACGGCGAGGCGTCCTGATCGAAGAGGAAATTTGGGCGGATCTCCCGGTAAGTGGAAATGCTCTTGAAGGTGGCGAACCGCAAGTCCTGGGTCACTTGCAGCAAGCCGCCGCCCTGATGCATTACTGTTCGGTCTTGCAGATTCGCGTCAGTGCTGTAGAAGCCCTGGTAGGTTGTTCCGGCAAGCGACACGGTGCCGGGTAGCGGCTTGAATCCTAAGCCCGCCTCGTTGGTCGTGTCCTCATAATCGAGTGCAAGTCTTATTCGCGTGCTCTCCCGCGGCTGCCACAGCCAACTATTGCGCACATCGATGTTCTCGTACTTGTAGTTTCGCTCTCCATTGAAGAAATTGTGACCCCAGCCATCAGGATTATCGTCGGCGTAGAACGCCAAATCGGTCGCGAGTCCGGCCGCGACTCCGGTTGTACCGTAGAAACTCAGCGTGCTGGTGTTGTAGTTGCCGTAGCCGATCGACAGGTCGGCGGAGGGTTCGCTCGACGGTACCTTGGTAATCACTTGAACGACACCACCGGTGGCATTTCGACCAAAGAGGGTCCCCTGGGGACCTTTGAGGACCTCCACGTGATCGATGTTATTCAGGTTGAACAGCGCTCCTTCTGAGGAGGGAACGTATCCTCCATCCTCGTAAATGGCCACGGAAGATTCAGCGCTAGGCGCGTAGAATGTCGACCCGACGCCGCGCAGGAACGGGCTCAACCCGATGCCGTTGAGATCCATCTGGAGGCCAGGCACCGCGAGTGCCAGGTCCTCGGAAGTTGTGATGCCCGATTTCAGCGCGGTCTCGCCCGTAACCACGGAGACGGTGATCGGCACACTTTGCAAACTCGCCTCTCGTCGCTCGGCCGTGACCACGACCTGTTGGATTTCAGCCCCAGGAGCCGGCGTCACGCTCCCAGAAGCCGCTGCCTGCGCCAGGCTGAGGCCCGGAGCACAGAGGGTAATGAAACCCGCAAGGTACCCGGATATTCGAGAGGTACGATGGCGGGTCATGGCAAAGTATCGATCGATGCCGACGTCCTGCCGCCGTCCGCCTTCGTCCCGTGCAAGAAGTAGCCTGTTTTCATGACAATGAGAGTGTTCACAGCGGAAGAGGGAGATTTCGATTTAGAGCCGCTGCGCGAGTGGGCAGACTTTACTCTCTATCGCGGCAGCGAGCGCGGCAGCCAAGTGCCGATCTTGGCGGTGGCGATCACCGCTGAACGGTCGTCGCCTCGGAGTCTCAAGCGCCTCGAACACGAATGCTCCCTGGCAAGTGAATTGGATCCGGCATGGGCCGCCCAGCCGCTGCGGCTGACTCATCACAAGGGGCGCGCAATTCTCATTCTCAAGGACCCAGGGGGTGAGCCCCTGGATCGGGTCATGGAGCAGCACCGCGGGCAGCCGCTCGATCTGACCCGATTGCTGACAACTGCCATCGGCTTGGCGGTAGCTCTCAGTCAGGTCCACCGGCAGGGTCTCGTCCATAAGGAATTGAAGCCCGCGAATGCTCTCATCGATGACAGCGGACACGTATGGCTCACCGGCTTTGGTGTCGCGTCCCCACTGCCGCGAGAGCGGCAAGCCTCGGTACCGCCAGACCTTATAGCAGGCAGCCTCGAGTACATGTCTCCGGAACAGACGGGGCGCATGAATCGCTCGATGGATACCCGCAGCGACTTGTATTCTCTCGGCGTTATCTTGTACGAGATGCTAACGGGCGGCCTCCCGTTTACGGCTACCGATCCCCTCGAGTGGGTGCATTGCCACATCGCACGTCGACCGGTATCGCCCGCGAATCGCCGCGAGATTCCCGAGCCGCTGTCCGCCATCACCATGAAGCTCCTTGCCAAAAACGCGGAAGACCGCTATCAGACCGCCGCGGGTCTACTCGCCGATCTTCGCAGTTGCCTCGCGCAATGGCAGGCGCATGGTCGCATCGAAACATTCCCACTGGGCGCCGACGATTTGTCGGACCGGTTGCTGATACCGGAGAAACTGTTCGGCAGGGAACGGGAGGTTGACACCCTGCTTGCCGCGTTCGATCGTGTCGTCGCCGGTGGCAGGGCGGAGTTGGTTTTGGTCTCCGGATACTCCGGCGTCGGCAAATCCGCGGTGGTCAATGAGCTTCATAAATCCCTTATTCCACCCCGCGGCTTATTTGCATCCGGAAAGTTCGATCAGTACAAGCGCGACATACCGTATGCAACGCTAGCGCAGGCCTTTCAAGGTCTTGTCCGTCCGCTTCTGAGCAAGCCTGAGGCAGAGTTGAGCACATGGCGTGACGCCCTGGTTCGGGCGTTGAATCCAAATGGATCGCTGCTTGTGGATCTCGTTCCGGAATTGAAACTAATCATCGGAGAACAGCCGACTGTTACGCCGCTACCGCCTCAAGAGGCGAAGACGCGTTCGCACTTTGCCTTTCGACAGTTCATCGGCGTTTTCGCGCGCCCCGAGCATCCGCTCGCGTTGTTCCTTGACGATTTGCAGTGGCTGGATGCAGCCACACTCGACGTACTGGAGGATTTGCTGGTCGAAGACGATCTGGCGCAGCTGTTGCTGATCGGCGCTTATCGAGACAATGAGATCGACCCTGTGCGCCCCCTGATGCGCAGACTGGCGGCAATCCGTGACGCCGGGGCCGCCATGCAGGAGATCCGTCTGACGCCGCTCGGCTCGGGCGACCTGGCGCGCTTGATTGCAGACACGCTTCATTGTGACTCGCAGCGCGCGACGCCGCTGGCGCAACTCATCCACGGGAAAACTGCCGGCAACCCGTTTTTCGTCATTCAGTTTATTCAGGCCCTTGTTGAAGAGGGGCTGGTCCGTTTCGAACATGGGGATGCGCGTTGGTGCTGGGATCTGGATGCCATTCACGCCAAGGGTTACACCGACAACGTTGTGGACCTCATGGTCAACAAGCTGAACCGGCTTCCGACTACTACTCGAACGGCACTGCAACAACTTGCCTGCATCGGAAATAGCGCCGAATCCGCCGTGCTTTCTGCCGTTCTCGAGACGTCCGGACAAGGAACCGAAACAGCACTTTGGGAGGCTCTGCAGCTCGAACTCATCGTCCGCTCGGAGGACTCCTATCGGTTTGCACACGACCGCGTACAGGAAGCAACCTACTCGCTCATGGCGCAAGAAGCGCGTGCCGAGGCTCACCTGCGAATAGGGAGATTGCTCCATGCGCACACCCCACCTGAAAAGCGTGAGGAGGCCATATTCGAGATCGTCAATCAGTTCAATCGCGGCGCTGAACTCATCGTTTCAGAAGAGGAGCGCTTCCAGGTCGCTGCGTTGAACCTGATCGCCGGCAAGCGGGCCAAGGGGTCTACCGCCCACGCCTCAGCTCTTCAGTATCTCGTCGCTGGCCAAGCGCTTTTGACGGAGGCGGCGTGGAAGCGCGAGCACGATCTGATTTTCCAGCTGGAAGTGCAGCGGGCCGAATGCGAGTTCCTGACGGGCGAGCTCACCGTCGCGGCCGGGCGATTGGAGAAGCTTCGATCGCGTGCCACCGATACTGTCGGACTGGCGATGGCCACGTGCTTAGGGATCGATGTTTACATGACGCTGGGTCAGATGGACCGTGCCATCGCCATCGGCCTCGACTACCTGCGGCACGCCGCCATCGACTGGCAGCTTCATCCAACGGAGGAACAAGTAAAAACAGAGTACCAGCGGATCTGGTCACAACTCGCGGGTCGCGAGATCGAGGACGTGATTGACTCCCAGCTGATGAGCGACCCCGCGTCGATCGCGACGCTGGATGTTCTGACCAAGATGGTGCCTCCCGCTCTCTTTACGGATAGGAATCTTTTTGCCCTGGTCGCCTGCCGGGGCAGTAGCCTCAGCATCGAGCGTGGTAACAATGACGGTTCGTGCCTCATTTATGTGTGGTTTAGCGACATCGCAGGACATCGATTCGGCGATTACCAGGATGCGTTTCGATTCGCTCAGCTCGGCTATGAACTGATCGAAAAGCGCGGCTTGAAACGCTTTCAGGCTTCGACCTACGTCAGTTTCGCGGGCTTGATCATGCCCTGGATGAAACCCCTCGCGGATTGCCGCAGGGTGCAAGAGCGAGCCTTCGAGATTGCGAATAAAATCGGCGATCTCACCTACGCGGTGTACGCCCGAGTCGGTTTGATCACCCAACTTACCGCGGCTGGAGCTTCGCTGGTTGCGGTGCAGTGTGAAGCGGAGAATGGCCTCGACTTTGCACGGAAGGCGAAGTTCGGTTTTGGCGTTGACACGATAAATCGGGTCCTCGGTTTTATCCAAACCCTCAGAGGATTGACGACACCATTCGACTCCTTTGACCACGCGGAGTTCGACGAGAAAGACTTCGAGCGCAATCTCAACCGCCACCCGCCGATGAGCCAGTTCTGGCACTGGGTGAGAAAGTTGCAGGTGCACTTCTTGGTCGGTGACTTTGCTTCGGCCATGGAGGCATCGTCGAAAGCCCGCCCGCTGCTTTGGGCTTCACCGACTTTCGAGATCGCAGACTATGAACTTTACAGCGCGCTTTCCCGTGCCGCGTTATGGGAATCTGCACCGTCAGATCAAAGGCGGGAGCATTTCGAGGCTCTTGCGGCTCACCACCGGCGGCTGGCAACGTGGGCGGAGTTTTGTCCCGAGAATTTCCAAGACCGCGCCACGCTGGTCGGTGCGGAAATTGCGCGCATCGAAGGACGGTCTCTCGATGCCATGGAGCTGTACGAACAGGCCATCCGTTCGGCTCGCGGCAACGGCTTCGTTCATAATGAGGCGCTCGCCCATGAGATCGCTGCACAGTTTTACGCGGCTCGCGGCTTCGAGACATTCGCCGGCGCTTATCTTCGGAATGCGCGTAACTGCTACGACCGTTGGGGCGCCCAAGGAAAGGTAAAGCAACTCGATGTACGGTACCCGCACCTACGCGAGGGACGATTCCCCGCTCCTGCGAGCACGATTGGCGTGTCGTTTGGACAAGTGGACGTCGAGACCGTAGTAAGAGCTTCGCAGGCGCTTTCGAGTGAGATGGTGTTTCCCAGGCTGATCGAGAGACTCTTGCGAATCACCGTGGAGCATGCCGGGGCAGAGCGGGGTCTCTTGATCCTGATTCGGGACGGCGAGCCTCGGATAGAAGCCGAAGCCACGACTGGCCCGGGCAGGATCGATGTGGCCGTTCGCGAGGGGCAGGCTACGCCATCTAATCTGCCCCAATCCGCGCTTCACTACGTGATCCGGACGCGGGAGAGCGTACTTCTGGATGATGCCTCCAGCGACAACATCTACTCACAGGATGAATATGTGCGGCAGAATCGCTGCAGGTCCGTCCTGTGTCTGCCCATCGTCAGGCAAGGAAAGCTTGTCGGCGTGCTTTATCTTGAGAACAATCTGGCGCCGTCAGTTTTTACGTCGAGCCGGGTTGCGGTGTTGCAGTTGCTGGCGTCGCAAGCCGCAATTTCGCTGGAGAACGCCAGTCTCTATTCCGACCTTAAACTCCAGGCTGGGCTGCTGCAAAATCTTCCTGTTTCCGCCTGGACGTTCAAGCCGGATGGAACGCCGGATTTTGTGAATCAAGTTTGGCTTGATTACTCCGGTCAGACTCTCGATCTCGTTCGGTCGCATCCTGAGGCCTGGATGACCGCGGTCCACGCCGAGGACCGCGAAGCAGCATCGAAGGCCTTTTGGGATGGAGTACGCTCGGGGCAGGGATTCTCGTTCGAAACCCGCAATCTGCGTGCCCAGGACGGCACCTATCGCTGGCATCTCCAGCAAGCCGTTGTCTTGCGCGACGCAGAAGAAAAGGTCCTCAAATTCGTCGGTACAACCACCGACATAGACGATCAGAAGCGCGCCGAGGAAGCGCTGCGCGAAAGCGCGCACGAATCTAATTTAATCGTGGACAGCATTCCCGGCTTGATTGCAGCTTTGAACGTGAACGGCGAGCTTGAACGTGTCAACCAGCCGTGTTTGGACTACGTGGGAAGGTCGCAGGATGAATTGAGTCAATGGGCCGTAGACGGCACCATTCACCCTGACGATCGCCCTGGGTACCTTCAAGCGCTTGAGCGATCTTTCGCGACAGGTGCGCCACTTCAATTCGAAGTAAGAATTCGTCGTTTCGACGGCGTGTATCGCTGGTTCAACGTGAGCTGGCTCGCGCTTCGCGACCGACAGGGGCACATCGTCCGATGGTATGTGCTTTTAACGGAAGTCGATGATAGAAAGCGAGCCGAAGAGGCGTTACGCCAAGCACAGGGCGATCTGGCACACATCAATCGAGTGACAACCATGGGAGAGTTAGCGGCATCCCTGGCTCATGAGCTGAGTCAACCGATCAGCGGCGCCATGACCAACGCTAATACCTGCCTGCGAAAGCTCGGGCACGATAAACCCGATCTCAATGGAGTGCGCACGGCTGTCACCAGGATTGCAAGGGATGCACAACGTGCTTCCGACGTTATCGGCAGAATCCGCTCGCAATTCGAGAAGGCTGCTTTCAATCGAGAAGGTCTCGATTTGAACGAGATCATCCGAGAAACCACCGCTCTCCTGCGCGCCGAGGCAGCGCGATACCGCGTCTCAATCCGGACTGAACTGGCGGCCGATCTTCCTCAGATCACCGGCGATCGAGTGCAGTTGCAACAAGTCGCGATGAACCTGATCGTCAACGGCATCGAAGCGATGAGGGACGTCGATGGAATCCGCGAGATGCTCATCGAGTCGCAGCGAGCTGAAAACGACCGGATTCTGGTGTCCGTGAGTGACACCGGCGTAGGCCTTCCGCCGCAACTGGCAGAACAGATATTCGACCCGTTCTTTACCACCAAACCCCACGGTACCGGCATGGGGCTGCGCATCAGCAGGTCAATCATTGAGTCGCATGGTGGCCGCCTGTGGACGGTCGGTTCCGACGGGCGCGGCGCAACCTTTTATTTGAATCTGCCCGCTGTTCGATAGGCTCGACAGAACCGACCGACAGGCAAGCTTTGAACTCAATCCAGCCGAGACCGTAAAGTGTGTCCAGCGGCGGCCCGAGCGCGCTCGTTTTCGGCGCGGCGAGATCCCGGACGTAGCGGCCAAACAACAGCCGGGGTCGCCCGCAGGCCCGCCCGACATCCTGAATTTGGTACTAAGCGATTTCCTGGGTGGGGTAGCATGCGCGGAGCACTTTGACTGTCGCTCAAAGTCTGCGAAACGTGTCGAGCGACCGGCAGGCTCAAGTGAAACGATGCGCCTTGCCCAGGGGTGCCGACCGCCCACATGCGCCCACCATGAGCTTCAACGATTGACCGACAGATGCGAAGCCCCATGCCGGTGCCCTCGGCTTTGGTCGTAAAGAACGGTTCGAATATCTGTTCAGCCAGTTGCGGTGGAAACCCTACTCCGGTATCGCTGACCGAAACTAGAATTTGATCCTCTCCGGCTCGCTGCGACTTGATGATGACCTCTCTTGTCCCATCAACGCCCCTCATCGCTTCAAAGCCGTTGACGATGAGATTCATCGCGACTTGTTGCAACTGCACTCGATCTCCGATGATCTGAGGAAGATCGGTCGCCAGTTCCGTGCGGACCGATATGTTGTATCGCACGGCCTCGTCGCGCAGCAGCGCCACGGTTTCCTGATTGATCTCGTTTACATCAATGAGCTCCCTGTTCGGGTCGCTTTTTGCGATGAGAGCGCGGATCCTGCCGATTATGTCAGCAGCGCGTTGCGCATCCCTTGCAAATCTACTGACAACCACGCGCAGTTCATCCGGAACGAGATTGCCACTCTCGAGCTTTCGCAGGCAGGTGCTGGCATTGGTAATGGCGCCACTGATCGGTTGACCGAGTTCATGAGCCAGCGATGCCGCTAACTCCCCTATGGTTGTCACTCGATTGATGCGTGCTAAATCGCCCTGCGCTTGTCGCAAAGCCTCTTCGGCCCGACTGCGTTCAGTGATGTCACGAATGGCGCCTACTATTTCGAGGTCTCCGCTAGTCACCGCTCGGCCGCTGGCATGGACGTGCTTGACTCTGCCATCGCGCATCAACAAACGGTATTCAACATCAAAACCCGTCCGTTCTCGGGTTGCCTCCTCGAGGGTCTGCTGAACGAAAGGACGATCGTCGGGATACACGATCTGAAAAACAGATTCGAATGTGGGCTTGGCCGCCCGATCGAGCTCAAAGATGCTAAAGGTTTCATCCGACCAGTAGATTTCTCCTTTTGCAACGTTCCAGCCGAAACTGCCGGTTTGACTGATCCTTTGCGCTTGAGTCAGGAAATCCTCGCTCTGTCGCAGCCGTTCATGCGCCCTTTGCAGATCGGAATAAAGCGCCGCGTTCTCGAGCGAAATGGCGGCTTGCGCAGCCAGTAACTGCAACACCGCGACCCGATCCGGCGTGAAGGCGGACGGGGTCAGACCGTTCTCCAAAAAGAGTGCGCCGACGAGCTTCGCCTGCTTGACGATGGGAAGACAGAGGATGGACCTCGAGTGCTTCTGCCGCACATATTCGTCTTTTGAATATATTGGGTCGGCCGACGCATCATCGAGGAGTACGACCTCCCGTGTCCGGACCACGGAGTGGAGTGCAGACAGCAGCAGGTCGGATGGCATCACGACGGCGCTTCGGATCATCACCTCGACACGGTTGTGGCCAGTGGTAGCTTCGGCCTCGATGCGAGGCTCGAGGTCTCGAATCAGGATCAACAATCCGCGTTCGGCGCCGGCATTCTCCACGACGATTCGTACCAGTTTCTCGATTAGCGTGGGAAAGACGATCTCGGTCGATAGAGCCTGCGAAGCTTGGGCCACAGCCTCGACGTCGAGACGTCCGGCGAACGCGCCAATGGTCGGCGAAGGGGCGGATGTTCGCTCCTCCTGCAGGCGCGGATAGCGTTCGTCGAGCTGCTTTACTTTTCCGTGCGCCCCCCAACGGTCGAAGCAATTGCGCGCGTTGCGAAGATGGGCGTAGCCGGCGGTTGAAAGACGATGCGCCAGGTAGTACCGCGCGGCCAGCTCGTGAGCCAACCCCGCGTTCTGGATGAAGCCGTGCTTGCGCGCTGACTCGATCGCCTGTTCGTACAGGCACACTGCTTCCATATTCCGGCCCTCAATTCGCGCGAGCTCTGCCCCAACCAACTCGGCGCGGTCCTGGAAGTTCTCGGGGCAGTATTCCGCCCATGCGTGCAGCACCTTGCAGTGAGCCGCAAGAGCAGAGAGATATTCCGACCGTTGATCCTCCGTTACAGAAGCCCACGCCGCTGCCCGCGCCAGCGCGCTGTAAAACTCATACTCTGCCGCCTCAGAAGTCGGAAGTGTCCGAAGCAGCGGCTGGGCCCGCAATGAGGCGTCGACGGCCGACACAAAATCGCCGGCAAAGTAGAGCGCTTGGAGCCTTCGATTCCAGTAACAGAAATACATCTGCGGCGGATACTTGTCCAGATTGCACTCGAATCCGATCGGATCGAACTGCGCATGCTCGAACGACCCAAATGCTTTCGTAGAGCCTCTGAGGGTTCGGACGAGCGCAAGCTGGATATCACTCAGCGCAACGAAGTAACCGAACTTTGCTTTCTGCGCCTGGTTAAGACTGCTCTCGGCCTCAGTCTGCACCTCAACGAGCGGATCTCCCGCCGGCAAAAGCAGGTTATTCAGGCATACACGACTCTGAATTTCGACTCTGAGATCACCCGTTTTCATCGCGATATCGAGCGCTTGACGCGTCAAATCACGGCAAGCTGACAGAGGCTTCATCCAGGGTGCGATGTTGCTTCCAAAAGCAATATAGGTCTCGGCTCCGAAGCGTTTCAAGCCTCTCTTTTCGACCAGCTCATAGCCGAGCTGGGCGAATCGATGTGCATTCTTGAAATCGCCGAATTTGTGCCACGCTATGCTGCCGAGCCAAACATAGTGGAAGCACGAGGCGTCGTCGTTACCGCGCTCGATGCTGAGACCCACCGCCAGACAGATGACCGCGGCATGTAGATTACTATCAGTGAACAAGGCTGGAACCGGTACGCGCGTCAGAACGTCCAGGGTCGCGATCGAGGCGGGGTCGCTCATCAGGGGTAAGTCGATCATGTCCTCGATCCGGCGACTCCCGAGTTGTGACAGGCACCGCTCGTACTCGGTTCGTACCTGTTGGTCCGTCGGATGGAGCGGACAGTCGATACCGATGCGGCGCAGGTAGTCGAGCGCGATCGCGATTGCGCGGTCGTTTTGGCCGAGCATCATGCAATCATCGATGCCCAGACACGTCGCCATCGCCAGTTCGACCGTATCCGTCGCTCGTGATCGAAGGCGGTCCGCACGTTCGGCCGCGCTGATCAACTCGCCGGTCAGGAACTCGCATTCAGCCCGATGCAATTCCAGTTGGAACACAAGGCCATGCCGCCGTTCCCAGCACTCGTCCGTCAAGAGTGCCTGGCCCGCGATGCCGTAGTGAAGCGCTGAAACGTAGGCAGCAGAAACCTTAGCCCGCTTGCCGGCGACGAGGTTGAGCTGCGCCAACTGGAAGCGCTCTTCTTCTGAGGTGATGAGCCCGGCGCCGCGGTTCAATTGACTCACGATCTCGAATATGGCTTCCTCGCGCTTTTCGGCCGGGACATGCGCGTGGAGCAATCTGCCGATCCGCAGATGAGCCTCGGGGCGCAGTTCCTCGGCAATGAGGGAATAGGCCGCCTCCTGTATGCGATCGTGCACAAACCGGTAGGAGTGCTCCGAGCGGATGATCAGCTGCTGGTGCAGCGCTTCCCATAACGCCAGTTCGGTCTGCGATTCGGACTTCTCGAGCACCACAGACAGTGTCGCGGCGTCGGCGCTATCTCCGATGCAGGCTAACTGCTGCAGGGCCTGTTGTGTCCCCTCTGGAAGGCGGTTCAGCTTGGCCACCATGAGGTCCGCTACGTTGTCGGTATAGCCCTTCATGCGAATGGCATCCAGATCCCAACGCCAACGGGCGTCCGGATACTGAAAAGTAATCAGTCCCTCGTCAACCAGGACGTGGATAAACTGAACGGCGAAAAACGGATTGCCGGCAGTTTTCTCGCGTATGAGTTGCGCCAGAGACGTCGCACGTCGCGGATCACAATGCAGCGTATCTGTAATCAGGCGTGCCAGGTCATCGGAGCCCAGCGGCTTCAGATGAATCTCCCGGACTGTTCCCCCGGCTTGCCGAATTGCCGACAGCCGGCGAATCAGCGGATGCATCGGGTCGACTTCGTTGTCTCGGTAGGCGCCGACCACCAGCAGATGTGCCACGTCCTGCTGAACCAGCAAATCCTCCAGAAAGTCGAGCGTTGCCGCATCGAGCCATTGCAGGTCGTCGAGAAACAGGGCCAGCGGATGTTCAGGGCGCGCGAAAACGCCGATAAACTGCCTAAAAGCAAGCTGCGCGCGGGTTTTCCCCTCCTGAGGCGGCAAAGCGATAACCGATGGTTGCTCCCCTATAATTGATTTTAATTCCGGCACGAGATCCACAATCAGCGATCCGTTCGCGCCCAACGCCCGGCAAAGATCGTCCCGCCATCTGCTCAGCTCGGCCTCAGGTTTACTGAGAAGAGGTCGGATAAGGCTGTGGAAAGCTTGCGCTATCGTGGCGTAGGGAATGTCGCGCTTGTATTGGTCGAACTTGCCTGACGCGAATACGCCGCGCGGCGAAACAAGGGATTTGTGGAGCTCATTGACGACGGCGGATTTGCCAATACCAGAGTATCCGGAGACCAGAACCAACTCCGGTCTTCCGCCCTCAACCACGCGATCGAATGCCCTAAGCAGAGTGTCAACCTCGCGCTCCCTCCCGTACAGCCTCTCCGGGATCAGTAATCGGTCCGACGAGTCGTCCGCACCCAGAAGGAATGAATCGATGCGACCATGCGAGCGCCATGCAGAAAGGCACCGCCGCAGATCCGCCTCCAGGCCCAGCGCGGTCTGATAGCGCTCCTCCGCATTCTTCGCGAGCAGCTTTAGGGTGATGGCAGACAATGGGTCCGGTACCGCGCAGCGATCCGCGGGCGCCACGGGCTGGCGCGCGATGTGACAGTGGACCCATTCCAAGGGATCGGCGGCGGCAAACGGCAGCACGCCGGTCAGCATTTGATACAAGGTGACGCCCAAAGAATAGAGGTCGCTCCGGGTATCGATGGATCGATTCATGCGCCCGGTTTGTTCCGGGGACATATAGGCAAGCGTGCCGGCAACGACTTCCGGTGGTGCGGGCGCTTGGCGCTCGCGCGGCAGTCGGGAGGCGATGCCAAAGCCGGTGAGCCAGACGTTTCCCGCGTCATCGACGAGCGCGTTTGTGGGTTTCACGTCCTTATGGATGAGGCCTCGCCGGTGGACTTGGCCAAGCGACGATGCCAAACCGATGGCAATTGGCAGAACGTGGTTCAGATCGAGCGGTGCTCCCTCGTGCCGTTCGATCACCCGATCCAATGGTTCACCGCCTGGGTCCTTGAGAATCAGGAGCGTGCGCCCTTCCCGATGCGTCAGCGCCAGCGGCTGAGCGGCCCATGCCGCATCGAGTTCGCGCGCCAATGAGAATTCGTATTCGAGCCGCGCAAGAGTCTGAGGCGACGGCTGCTCAGCAGCGACCGCCAAAATCGGCATTGCATCGCCGCGCTTTGAGCCGCGGTAGAGAGCGAAGTCCGCTCCGATGCGAAGCGGCTCCAGTACGTACTCGGAATCCTCTTCTGCGGAAAACACTCTTTTCGTCATGAAACAATCAGCTTCCGTGACAGAGCGGGGATAGCACCCCAAAATTTTGTAGCTCCGATACTAATAGATTTGAAGGAGCGGGGAGGGCGCAAGACCTCGCGATCGATCGATACCATAGTGCAATTGATTCATGGGCGAGCCTGACTCGATGCTTCCCAAAGAAGTAACGGAGTCTCGCCAGCATGCAGTCTCAGTCGGTCAAATGCCTCGCCGTCGCGGCGGGACTTGCGCTCGGAATGGAGGGAGAATGGTGCGTCGCAGCAGATGCCGATATCGCGGCGGATGATCAGTCCGGCGTTCTTCAAGAAATTGTCGTGAGCGCTCGACGTCAGAATGAAGACTTGGAAAGGGTTCCGCTGGCTGTTATCGCCTTGTCGACATCTGCGTTGAATGAGCAGCACATCACCAGTGAGCAGGACCTGCAGATGGCGGTTCCTGGATTGCTGACCGTGGCGTCCACATCAACAAATCAGCTTAGCTTTTCGATCCGCGGGCAAGCGGTCGATGCCTTCTCCTATACCTCCCCCACGGTGCTTGCGTATTTCGACGAATTTCAAACCGGAGGGACAACCGCGACCACGTTTTTCGATCTACAGTCGGTGCAGGTGCTGAAGGGGCCTCAGGGCACGCTATTTGGTCGCAATTCCACAGGCGGTGCAGTTCTATACACGAGCACGCAACCCGGCAAGGAGTTGCAAGGTTACTTCAACTACACCACCGGGGATTTCAATGAACAGAAAGTGGAAGGCGCGATCACGATCCCGCTCGCCGAGTGGGCTTCGGTGCGCCTGGCCGCGGAAGATGAGCATCGCGACGGCTATGAGCACAACCTCTATCTCGATATCGATGAGGGCTCGATCGACAACCGTAATTTTCGCGGCACGTTGCTGCTAACCCCTCTGAATGCGCTTCAGAATACGACAACTTTTCAGTATGGCAGGCAGTTCGGAAACCAGGGAGCGTCCAAGACCGCCGGTGTCTACATCAACTGTCCGCCGAGCCCCAGTTGCGCGGCCGTGGAGCTCTACCCACCCGGGGTTCCAACCGGCGGGACCTACCCGGCGAAGCTCGCCTCGTACAACGGCCTCCTGAACTTCGTCGGCATGCAGGCCAGCCAACCTTTCTGGAATGTCTGGAACGATGCTGACGGTGGACACGATGCGCAACTTAAGGAAGCGGTGAACAAAACGACTTATACGGTGAACGATGACCTCTCGATCAAGAACATCGTCGGCCACAACCAAGTCGCCTCGCGCGATCAGAACGACGGCGATGGCAGCCCCTTTGCACTACTGACCAGTGGAACGAGCGGCACATCACGGGAGGGCCTTCTCTACTCGACCGAGCAGTATTCCGAGGAACTGCAGTTCGTCGGCACCGCGTTCGCCAAGCGGCTCAACTACCTCGTGGGCGGTTATTATGATCGTGACAATGAAGGGCAAAATGCCCCCCTGAATATCGGCTGTGGTTCCATCGCGTTTCCCGCGACCCCGGAGAATCCGGCGGGATGCGAGGTACCCGGCGGCTTGCGCTACAACTTTGAAAACGACGAGGAGTCGCGTGCGCTGTTCGGACAGGCCACTTACCTGCTCGTCGACGATCTCAAGGCGACCGCGGGTTACCGTGAGACCTGGGAAGACATCCAATTCCGCTATGTCGATGATGGCAGCGTACCTGGAGATGCGCACCAGTTGGCGGGCGTGCCGGTGCCGCCGACTTTAAGCGAACGCGAACCGAGCTGGACGCTGGGACTCGACTACGAGCTCGCGCCGCAGACCATGCTCTACGTCGTCCAACGTGGGGGCTTTCGAGTGGGTGGCTTCAACGGCGCCAGCGCCGTTCAGACGAGCACGGGCGCAACCGTTATCGACTCATATAAACCCGAGATCGCACGCGACCTCGAGTTCGGGATCAAGTACGCCGGACGACTGGGCGGTTTCCCCATGAGGGTCAACGCGGACGTATATCAGGAAAGAGTCAGAGATGCGCAGCGGGTCGTCTCTACCGATCTTTCTTCCTTTACAGTCAACGCCAATAGAACTCAGGTCGAAGGCTTCGAGCTGGATGCGCTCATCGATGTCACGTCCTGGCTGCAGGCCGGGCTCAATTACGCGTACACCGACGCGCGTTATACGGATGGCAGCACACACTTCACCGAGGTCGACGCGATCACGGGCGCCATCGACAACCGCTCGGTCGTCCTGGGTCCCTACGCTGATGCCGCGAGAAACGCAGGTTCACTCTTTTTGCGCGTGGCCCATCAACTGCCGAACTCGCTGGGCCAACTGGTGGTACGCCAGGACCTCTACTCGCAGAGTTACTTCTACTACTCGAACTTCGTCGCGAGCGTGAATGTTCCTGCCAACGGGATCGGACCGCTCGATCTCAACACCAAGATCGGCGGTTATACCCTGCTAAACGCCAGAGCCGAGTGGAACAATATCGCCGGATCCAGGTTTCACGCGGCAGCTTACGTCAGAAATATGCTGAATAAGCAATATGAGGTCGGCGGTGTCGGCCTCGGCGCAACGGTTGGTTTGGACACCGTGATTCTCGGCACCCCACGCATGGCGGGCCTGGAGGTCGGACTCAAATTTTGAAGGTCGCGCGGATTAGGGAATCGCAATCGAGCCGAGACATTGCAAGTGGCAGTAGAGGAAGAGATTTATTCTTTCCCGCTAAAGTCGCTCAGATACGCTTGGTAGTGCCGCCGGCGGACTTGCCGCCGAAACGCGCCGTCAACATCTTGCGCACCGGGCGGTCATACACGATATCGAGCGCGTAGGCGAACAGTGTGGCGAGGATGACGGCGAGCAGTGACACCGTGAGCACTGACGCGTGAATAAAGTATCGTTCCGTCAGCGCCTTTACCAAGGGAAGGCCGTTGGCATGGGTTGCATACAAGGCGTAGGAAGTCGAACCTAAGAAAGTGAACAGCGGCAACCACTTTTGTTCCAACCGGGGACTGCTGCCCAGCAAGACGAGTAGTGGCCCTATCAGAAATATGAAGACTAAATCATAGTAGCCGCGAATGGAACTCGGCACCGGATAGAGCAAGCAAAACACCAGCAGCAACGCGGCGAGGGCAAAGATCAGCGGACTCGCATGAAAGCGAATTGCGCCGCCGCGATGCAGCTTGTAGATCAAGATGCCCATGCTGAACGACAGCAGCGTGCGCGCCAGCCCGATCGGCGATGTTCGCCAAAAGTTCCCCATACTCGCGTTATGCCGATAGATGGAAAACGCCGCGACGATGAGTCCTGAAGCGATGATGATTCTGAGCAGGGCCTTGGGCGTGAGACGCTTCCAGAAAACCACGAACAGGATATTGACCAGCATCTCGAAGAACAGTGACCACGATACCACGTTGATCAGGAAGAGCCGGTCGTACAGCGTGGGCCAGGAGGGGAGCATGAACAGCTCCATCGTAAAAGCGCGTGCGATGTCCAGGTTGGACAGAGCGCCGCGCGGCTCATAGCCGGCGAGCAGATTCACCATGCCCAACATCAGGCCAATAAAGTACAGCGGATAAAGGCGAATCAGACGAATCTTGACGAACTGCCACACCGTCATGCCGCGCGCAAAACGGGACAGATAGGCATGCGACAAGACAAAGCCGCTCAGCACGAAGAAAACATCGACCGCCAGATACCCATCACCGCTCGGGTAATTGTTGTAGCCGAGGAAGTTGCCGCGAAAATGGAATAGCGCCACCAGCAGCGCTGCAATCCCGCGCAGCGCGTCAAGGCCGGGGTAGGCGCGGGCCGGCATCTCGCCAGCGGTGAGGCTCCCTGCATTAACCGTCGCTTGGCCGATCGTCACAGGAGTTGTATACGTTAGGCCGCCGAGGCCGTAAAGGCGCTCGCTCCTACATTGCTGTAGGCACGGGCTGACATCGTTCCCCAGCTGCAGCAATGAAATATGTGACGGGAGTGTTCAGGAAATGAAGGCCGAAGATATCGATTTCAGCGCGAGTTCGCTCTCAGTTGCGAAACAGCTCATCGGTGCATCTTTGCTGCTAAACGGTGTGGGAGGAATCATCGTGGAGACCGAGGCATACGATGAGAGCGAAGCGGCGTCTCATGGCTTTGGAGGCCCGTCGCTTGGCAACGCTCAGTTGTTTGGACCACCCGGCCGAGCGTACGTGTACCGTTCCTACGGCATCCACTGGTGTTTGAACATCGTGTGTCGTGAAGTTGGCCACGCGGCGGGCGTCCTGATACGCGCCCTAGAGCCGACGACAGGAATTGCGCTGATGAAACGACGCCGCGGCAACTCAGACTTGCGCTTGCTGTGTTCTGGACCCGGGCGCCTTGGCCAGGCACTTGGGGTGAGCGGCGCTTTCAATGGGAAGCGCATTGACAGGGCCCCCTTCAGATTAGTAGTACCACTCGTGAAATCATCGACCATTCGCGGCAAGCGGATTGGCATCACCAAAGCGACGGAACGGGCTTGGCGTTTCGGATTGCGTGGCTCGGCTTTTCTCAGCCGTCCATTTGCTTGAGCAGCATCGAACTGAGGCAGAGACAAAAGCAACCCTCCTGACGCATACGTCCATATATGCAGACCTCTAAATAGAATAAATAAAGTTATATAGTATTTTGATTATATTGAGATTATGTTGCTCCAAGGGACGGAACCGCAATCAACAACAAAACGCCCAGAATCACTTATTCGCATAGCACCCATAAAGAGGGTCAGGATTTCCAGGGCTTCATCGCTTTGGAAATTCCGTAAATACATAGTCACGACTTTTAACAACGGTGTGGCATGCGGCTCCGCATTTGGCATCGTTCCCTTGCGGCGGTTGGTCAGAGCCATTCGCGGGCCGAAAACTGTCGGAAGCAGTATCGTATTCAAAGGCTCCATATCCCCAGCCGCCGCTATCCGCAAATCGCTTGCTGTCCTTCACCATCAGGTCCACATCGTGCAGCGTGCCGGCTACCAGCGGCTGAGCGGGATAGGATTCCTTCTTCTTTGCCACCCAATGAATTTTTGCCATCTTGGCGCCATCGGGGAAGGGCTTGCCGTTCTCTGGAATGCCTGACTTGAATGCGTCGATCATAGTGGGATTCCCGAGAATCACGGCGAGCTTATCTCCGTTGTGACTAACAGAAATGACCTGCCAGGTTTCGTACCCCTTGAACTCTGAAAATGCGAGCCCACCCGGTACTTTGAGACTGTACCGGTCTTGGGCGGATATTGCGGCTCCAGTGGCCAAGAGTCCGACAATCAAGGCGCAGGTGACACTGATCAATACTCTTTTGTGAAACATCGATGCGGCTCCTTTATCTATTGGTTAATTTACCGCGGCGCTGTGCGAGGTCGGGATTCCCCGCCGTCGATCCCGCCTTTCTGATCGGCCGAGGGCCGAAAGATTCTCATTGCTAAGGTGCGTAGTGGGTGAAGACATAGTCGCGATCCTTCACAGGCACGTGGCAGGGGAAACAGGTTCCATGCTT
>Ga0210398_10000736_pt1 | contig 36082 bp, 21 predicted proteins | sample IncBWC4OmetaG_FD_161047 | JGI IMG/M metagenome (GOLD analysis project Ga0210398, IMG submission 161047) | Forest soil microbial communities from Barre Woods Harvard Forest LTER site, Petersham, Massachusetts, United States - Inc-BW-C-4-O | ecosystem: Environmental > Terrestrial > Soil >... | reverse complement strand
CCAAATCGCGCATGTCCGAGGTGGGAAGATTCAGTTCCAGCGATTGCCAGTGATCGCCGTCGTCAAAGGAAACGTACACCGCATTTTGCGTACCGGCATAGAGAAGTCCTTTGCGCCGGGGATCTTCGCGTACCACGCGCGCGATCCAGCCGGGCTCGAGCCCTTCCGTAATTTTCTGCCAGGACTTTCCGCCGTCGCGCGTGCGATACATGTACGGCGTCGCGTCGCGAAAATTAATCGCGGTGACATAAGCGGCATTGGTGTCAAAGTGTGAAGGCTCAATGATGCTCACCGTGGTGTCCGGTTTAAAATCGGGCGGTGAAACGTTCTGCCACGTCACGCCGGCGTCTAAGGTAGTTTGGATGATGCCGTTGCCGGTGCCGGCCCAGAGCATCGCGGGAGCGATGGGTGAAGGAGCGAGCGCGGTGAGCGCCATGCGCCCCCGAGGAGCTTGTTCGAGCGCGGCTTCCTTTTCATCCTCGCCGGATGCAAAACCCGTCGATTCATCTTCCAACTCGTGTCCACCAGTAGTGCCGCCTTCGGCTTTCGTTGGCGCGCCAGTGCGCGCCGTGAGGTCGGGACTGATGCGCTGCCAGGTATCGCCGTTATTGGTCGTCTTCATCGCGTATTGCGTTCCAAAATAAAGCGTGCGTGGGTTCTGCGGCGAGAAAACCAGCGGCGGCATCATCGCGGTGCGGTCCTGGTTGCCGCGCACGAAGACGTGGGCAATTTGTCCCGTCGTTTTGTCGAAGCGCACCACGCTGCCGTACCAACCGCCGGAGAAGACAATATTCCTGTTTAGCGGGTCTGGCGCGATGTAGCAGAATTCAAACCCGCCAATCGAAAACCAATCGCGGAAACTGATCTCGCCGTAATCGCTGCGGCTGGGGACCGCGACGGTGCCGCTATCCTGCTGCGCCGCGTAGGCCACGTACGGAAACTGGTTGTCGGTAATGATGTGATAGAACTGCCCGGTGGGTTGGTTGAACCACGAACTCCAGCTCTTCCCACCGTCGACACTGATGGTTGCGCCCTGATCGACGCCGAGAATCATGCGGTTGGTATTCTGCGGATCGATCCACAGGACGTGATAGTCGTCGCCGCCCGGCGCTCCTTTGAAAGCTGCGAAGGTCTGGCCGCCGTCGGTCGAGCGATAGGTGCAAGTCTGCATCACGAACACCAGGTCGGGGTTGCGCGGATCAACGAACGCGCGGCTGAAGTAACTGTTGCCGACGACGCGCGGGTCGCTGGTGATTTTGCGCCAGGTTTCGCCAGTATCGTCGGTACGAAAAAGACCCAGCCCGGTGATTGCGTAGACCCGCCGGCCGCGGGTGCCCGGAGCGACGGCCAGTCCGATCCGATCGAGCGGCTCGTAGGGGAGACCCGTACCCGCAACTTGGTTCCAGGTGGAACCTTCATCCATCGATTTATAGATCCATCCGTCTTGCTTGGTGCTATCGCCCGGACTAGAAGCGGGATCGCGTGGATGCCACATCGCAGCAAAGATTTCTCGCGGATTCCCGGGGTCCGAGTTCATATCGGCAATGCCATCGAGCTCGTCTTTTGCAAGTGTGCGCGCCCACGTCTTGCCGCCGTCAATGGATTTAAAAACCCCGCGCTCCGAGGGTTCGCCAGAGCCGGCAATCCCGGCACGACCGAGAGCGCCGACGATCACAATATCGGGGTTGCGCGGATCCACCACGATAGAGCTGATGTACTGCGTCTTCGCAAGTCCAATGTGCATCCACGTAGCGCCAGCGTCGGTGCTTTTGTAAACACCGTCACCGCGTGTCTGCTCGCCGGTCCCGACGTAAATAATGTTGGGATTGGAAGGCGCCAGGGCCACGGCTCCGATGGACGCGACGTGTTGATCATCAAAGATTGGATTCCAAACGCGTCCGCCATCGGTAGTCTTCCAAACGCCACCTCCCGGTGTTCCCATGTAATAGACTGCGGGATCGCCGGAAATTCCAGCGACGGCGGTGACCCGGCCAGCACGATAGGGACCGATCAGACGCCAGCGCATCGCCGAGTACAAGCTCGGGTCAATCGTCTGCGAATTTTGTTGCGCGAACGAGGACGCGAGGGAAGATTGGGTAATGACGACGAGTGCGAACGATATCAGACAGCGTCGTGCAGCGGTCACACTGACCTCCAGCGAAACGAAAAAGTTTATCACTGTCAGCGGCAATTAATTTGACCGGAATTCCCGATTTAGACTCTGGCTCGCACATCGTGCGCTTCGTCTGCCCGGACACAACGAACTTGCCACCAGAATGGGCGCTCCTAGCCTCGTCGCAGTCCGTTGCGTAGATTACCCGCATGAGCCAAGCCGCATGTCGGTGGATTCTCCTCCAGACCTTCGATGAAAGGAACAAGCAAGTTTGCGGCGCGCCGGTTGAAGAGGGTTCTCACTATTGCCCGCAGCATAGGAAAGTAATGCTCAACTTCATCGGTTCGGACGCGGAGTGCGACGATCTCGGGACGACGCGTGCTCCCCATGCTTTCGCCGACACGACACGTGAGCGCGGTGTCCCAAGAGGCGGCCAACAAGATCCCCGCGGGATACGCGGTCGTGGGTCCGTAATCGTGCACGCCGAGCGGACCATCCGACATCCGCAAAGCAGGCAAACCGAGCCGTGCATGCTTACTTCTCCCGGACGATGGCCGCGTCCCATGGCTTCAATGTTAGTTTTTGCCCGCGGTCCACGGCTGTCTGAGCGAGCAGATCCATGCCGGAACCATACGAGTAGGAAAATGTTTGCGGGTCGCTAGAATAATTGAAGTAGTAGTGCAGCGTCTTGCCGTAGTGGTTCGAGCCGTGTTTTACGCGAACCGGCGCGGGCAAATCCCGGTCAGAACTGGTCAGGCCCGCCTCCTTCAGAACATCCAAGATCAGGCTCTCGAGCAACTTGTCGCTGAGAACCGTTCCTGCGTAGGTCAACGTTCCTTTGCCGAACGAATTGCGCGTGATGGCAGGATATTTGCCAAAGAAGGGATGGTCGTAGGAGGCCAGCGCTTTCGCAGTGTCTGGAAGCAGCATCTCCGCCCATTCGGACACTTTATTATCCGCACCGGCTTGAAATGGATCATCCTTTAGCGCCAGCGGCCGGACCAATGACGAAAACTCCTGATAATGCAGACCCGCCACCTCGCGCAAAGGCCCCGGCGCCATCTCCCAACGAACAGTGGAGTATTCGTCACAGAATCCGCTCTTAAAAGAGAGGAGGATGTTTCCACCGCCTTTCACGTAATCCGCGAGTTTTCGAAGCACTGCGTCGCTTGCAATGTAAAGCGGAGGGACGAGGATCACCTTATAGTCAGAAAGATTTGTACTCTCCGGGAAGACGAAGTCCAAGCCCACATTGGAACGATACAGCGCACTGTACATCTGCCGAAGGATGGTGTGGTAGTTCACACGATCGCTGAACTTCATGAATTCTATGCCGTAGTAGGAGTCGTTGCTGTAAAGGATGGCAACCTGGTTTTTGCGCTGAATATTAGCGATTTCCGGGCCTATCCGCTTAAGTTCATGCGCTGTGCGGCTGACTTCATCGTAGGCGCGACCCGGTATGAGGTCGTGTCCCAACACTCCCTTCCAGTAAGTCTCCTGGCCGTAATGAATCGAGTGCCAGTGCCAATACTCGACCATATTCGCGCCGGAAGAGACATGCGTGTAAACATCGAGCCGGAGTTGGCCATCATAGGGCGGGAACTGCTCCTTGGAATCCCAGCCGATGGCCTCAGCGTTGGTTTCGGTGATCAGGTAGTTTGTTTTTTTAAGGGAGCGAACGTAATCGCCAACGTAGGAAGACGCTTCACCATCGAATTGGTCCTGGGTTCCGTGATACGGGTTCGCGGCGGCAATATCGAGGGCCTTGACCACCTCGGCCTCGTCCACCTCGGGGCGAGGAGGCCCGGCAAAGTCATGCGTGACGAATTGTTCAGGGCGCTTGTATTCATTCACTATGGACGCCTGCCAGGCAAGAAAATCGGTCGTCATCCATTGCGAGTAGCGCTCCCATTCGAGTTTCCATCCGGGATTGATGATTCCGTCGCGTGCCGGCAACTCGGACCAATCGTTCAGCCGCTGGCCCCAGTAGTTCAGGCCCCAGACTTTATTTAGCTGGTCAACCGTTTTGAACTTGGATTTGAGATATTCCTGGAATCCTGTCTGTACGTCGTGATTCGCCGCCCCGCCCGAAGAGGTTTCGTTGTCAATCTGATAGCCAACGATCGCGGGATTGTTCTTGTAGTGCTCAAGGATTTTCCGGATGACCCGCTCGCAGTAAAAACGGTACGTGGGATTCAAGAGATCGGTGTTCTGGCGCAAGCCGTAATAGAGATACTGGCCTCCCAGCTTAGTGACCACGATTTCCGGATGCTCCTTATAGAGCCATGCCGGAATGGAATAGGTGGGCGTCCCCAATATGATGCGAATTCCAGCCGCATGCAGTTTCTCTACCACGCGATCCATCCATGCGAATTCAAATTTCCCATCCTGCGGTTCCCACAGCCCCCAACTCGACTCTCCGATGCGCACGACGCTGATGCCTGCCTTCTGCATCAGTTGTACGTCCTGATCGACCCGGTCATAGGGCATATATTCCGGGTAATACGCAACTCCGTACAGGACGGTATCCATGTGGCCGGCAAGGAAAGGTTCGCGGGCCTGGGGGCTCCCCGGCAGGGCGGCGCAGAGCAGGCCAACGAGAAGAAGTCCTGCACGCACGAGCCACGAATACGGAGATCGAGGTTCTAGACTGAAAATCATGAACGGCCCTTTCCCGGATTCAAGCTGTTGAATCGCGCAATATGAAACTCGTCTTGAAGTAGTTCCGCTCCCGCGCTGTCGAATCAAGGCAGTACGGATGCGCTCGGCAGTTCCTGCAAAGAAGCAGCTCGCTGCACCGCGAGCTGCCCCGTTGATAATCGTCCCATCTAAATTAGAACGTAAAGCGGACGGCAAACTGGCCCGTTCGGGGCGCGCTATTCACACCGGTGACGAAACCGATCGGTTCGGCAGGCGAGCCCGCTGCGGGGAGACCAAAGGTTGTCCCGCCGCACCCTTGAATGCCCCAGGTGTGGCGGTTGAAGAGATTGTAGAATTCGGTGCGGAACGACAGTTTATAGCGGCCGTCGGCACCCATCGAGAAGTATTTCAAAAGGCTAGCATCCTCGTTGGCGATTCCCGGACAACGCAGCGCTCCGACCGCAGAGGGGCCGGTGCCCAGTTGCCCGTACGCCGGCGAACTAGCAATCCCGGCGGGAAGGTAAAAATCCGTGGCCGGCGACGAATTCGCACTCGTGGGAGCCACATACTGGCCGGGATGAAAGATGGGACTAATGTTCCCGGTCAAATTAAAGTCCGGAAGAATGTTTCCCCAGGCGGGATAATATGGATTCTGCGCGCCCACCTGAAAAGGCTGTCCCGAGGCGTAGAGGACAAGCCCGGCCACTGTCCATCCGCCCACGACCCCGTTGACGAATCGTCCTTTGTCGGAAAGCCAACGGCGCCCGTTGCCCAGGGGCAGCTGGTAGCTGACAAAGCCCTTCACCACATGAGTTTGATCGTAGTTCGTCAGCGTGTGCGCCGCTTGGCTGATGTTGGAGAAATCCTGGATGGGCGTGTAATCGGCGTAGGTGGCCTGGAAGGCTGTATAGGTATCTCCTTGCTGCCGGGAGAGCGTGTAGTTCATGTCCATGGTCAAGCCTTTGCCGTAGCGCTTGGTGACGTCCACTATCATGGAATTATAGTAAGTCTGCGCAAGGGGCAAACCCACGTAGTAGATCTGGTCGTAATAGTCGAAGTCCATTGTGTTTGCGAGCTGAGGGAACGGAGCGATCGCCGCGTAAAGGCTGCCGCAGAATCCGGGATACGGATACTTAATCCCGAAGCTTGCCGCTTGCGCTGGATTGCAAACGTAGGAAAGCCCCGTAGAGTCATACGGATCGTAAGGAAGTCCTTCGTTTATGAATTTGAAAAACTCCTTCGAGGAAGGTTCGTTGTAATCCAGAGCCGTGTCCGGCAGCCGATGGCCACGGTTTCCGACGTAAGCGACTTCAAGCCTCATGTTGGGCGTAAGCTGATACTGCACGCCCAGGTTGATAGTGTCTGAGTAGCCAGCCCGGAGTGAGCGGGGATCGACGATTACAACTGGAATCAACTGTGTCACGTCCACGTTCGTTGAACCAGGCTGAAGCACTCCCGGATAATTGCCACCCGCCCAGTTGAACGCTGAGTTTACGGTGTTCGTGCCCTGGAAACCCGGAGCGAAACCGTAGGGGACACCCGAGTAGTACTGAATTCCAATCGGAACGTACAGAATGCCAAATGAGCCGCGGAACACTACTTTCTTCCACGGCGAATAGGCAAGTCCAATCTGCGGTCCGAAATTTGTCGCGTACTCATTCTTCTCAAAGCTATCGCTTCCACTCTTAGCGAACTCGAGCGTACCAGGAATTCCGAGCGTGGGGTCAATGGCTGTTTCATCGAAGTTGGCCCAATGGCCGTATTTTTCATGGAACCTAAAGGTATAATCCCAGCGAAGGCCGAAGTTTACTGTCAGTTTTTGCGTCAACTTCCAACTATCTTGGGCAAAAAGTGACAGCGCTTTGCGTCGGCCGTAGAGATCGAACGGCGTGGTCTGCATTGCCGACGTCACGTCTCCCAGCAAAAAGCTGGCAAAGCCAAATCCCGTCTGGCCGGCGTATGCGGGAACGCTCGTGGTGGCGGGATTGAAGTTGAAGGCCAGGGCACCCGAGCCGGTGTGACTGTTAATTTCATAGGCACGGAAATCCCCGCCGAAGGTGAAGGCATGACGTCCCTTGGTCCAGGTCAAGCTGTCACCGGTGATCATGGTGGCGCCCACATAGTCGCCCTGCCATTGATTCCCGATGCCGGTGGTGCTGGCGTTAATCACTCCATTGTTTATCCCGCCTCCGAAACTAATCGCCGGGAAATTGTCCGCTCCGGTAGCGGGAAATCCGAGCGTGGTAGGCCAGGTGGTCCCCGCGCTTGCTGGTAACGAGCCGTTCCAATACCAGTTGTACGTCCAGTTCAGAACGTTGACCATATTGGACGAAAAAGTATGGGACTCGCTCAGCCGCCACTCATGAGCATAGACTAGCTGATTGCGCGCGTCGGCGAGCGGTCCGCCATCCGTGCTTCCGGGCTCCCAAACGCCGCCACTGTCGAGTTTTAGAGTTGGTAGGTGACTGTATATCCAGGAACCGGACAATTTGTCATTCGTGCGGAAGTTATGATCGATTTTTACTACTGCACGATTCGGCGTCTGCGAGGGCACGCCCTGGTCCGGAAACAGGTCATTGTTTGTGATTCCCGCCCCCTGCGGGACATAGTATTTTTGGTATAGGGCGACAATCTTCTGGGAAACCGCGCTGAACATCGACGTAGGTATCTGGTTGCCCACGAAGACAGCCCCCGGATCCGTCGGATTGAAAATCGCGCCCGCGTAAATCGGATTGCCGTGGATATCGGTTCCAAGCAAGTCTGAAGTATTGAGTAGAGCGCTGAAATTACCCTGGAGAAAAGACGGCGTAGGCAGCGTGGCCGCCTGCCCGAAACTGCCAAGGGTGAAGTCATGCTGTGTGTAGCGTTCGAACGTACCGAAGAAGAACGTCTTGTTCTTGATGATTGGCCCCCCGAGACTCCCTCCGTAGTCCCAAGACCGCGCCTTAGTCTTCGCAGAAGCACCCCAGACCCTGGCATCGAGGAGTTCATTATGACCATAGCCGAACGCCGAACCGTGGAACTGGTTCGTCCCGGACTTCAGGTTGAAGGAAATCACTCCGCCGTTGGTGATGCTGCTCTGCGAATCCAATCCGCTTGTCTGGGCCTGCAATTCCTGGACAGCCTCCATGCCGGGGCCGATTTCAATTGAGTCCCCCTGGATCTGCGCCGTCCCGGAAGTGCCGTCCACTGTAAAATCCTTCGTGAATCCCTGGTTTCCATTTATGACCGCTTCATACGTGCTACTGATGGGCGAATAACCCGGTGTGATCGCAATCGCAAAATTCTCAACAAACCGCCCTCCCCCGTAGATGCTCAATGGAAGATCGGTCACCACATCACCGTTCATGTTTGTGCCGATCGCTGCCGTTTCGTGGTCGAGTACCGGCGCATCAGCCGTTACGGTAATGCTTTCATTCACAGAACCCACCAGTAAGGCTACGTTTATTTCCGCTACTTGGGTAGACTCGAGCGTTACGCTCGGATACACGATGGGCTTGAAGCCGTCCTTCCTGAAGTCCAATGAGTAGGTTCCCGGAAATAGATTGGGAATCGAGTAGATCCCATTCTCATTTGTGACGGCCATCGTGGACACATTCGTGCCGAGATTCTTGGCGGTGGCCGTGACCCCAACCATAGGTGCTCCACTAGAATCGGTCAGCGTACCCGTGATCGTCGCGCGGTTGGCCTGTGCGCGGAGTAGTCCGACAAGAATGAGCTGAAGCAAACAGACATACAGAAAAGCTTTACGCATCCCACTTCTCCCCAGCCATGCGGGCAGGCCCCGAGGTAGAACTTCTAACTCTTTGCGGCGCTCCCGCGGCTTATCCCCGAGTTCCGTTGGCAGCACCCTGGTTGCCTCGATCCATGCCGTGCCAACGGTTCCATGCATCGCTTGCAGCGGAGAATTTCTAGTATCGAAAATCCCAATGTAAACGATTACTTTTCCCGAAAACTACTCCTCTGGAATTTATCTGTCAACGGCTTGTTACGCAATGGTTTGCTCGAAGTCAACAGCGGAAGGAGTGGTCCGCCGAGGGGCAAGACTGCGGAGTCGTAAACCCAAATCGGATCCTTGAGCAGCGGCGCGCCGAGCTGCCAAGGCTGCCATATTTATCGTGCAGTACGTACGCCGAAAGACTGTCTCACCGCTTTCCCGTGGTGGCGCCGGGCCAATCGTCGGTCCGGAACGGCGAAGCGGGCAGTCCTTCCCTATTGAACAGATTGCACTCAGGACTATCCGCCCAAGCGTAACGCACGGCAACCGGATGAGGAACACTCTCGCTTGATGCAATCACCGATTCACCTTCGATATGTGCCTCCGCCCAATGGAATTTCCGGTCCGCTCCAGCAATCGCAAATCCTTTGAGAATTTCGCCCCGGGTCTCCAGTCCGGACCCCGTCGATTGAAAGTGGATGCGGATGTGGTTGCCGTCCACTTGCGATGAATCATACAAAGGTCCGGAGTAAACGATCTTTTTGCCGTAGGTCGTGCCGAGCGCCCAAAGCGCCAGGCGCTCACCGATCTCCGCTTTGCGCGGCGGATGCAGATTGTGCGGGTCTCCCGTATCAATCGTGACTGCGAGACCCGTCTTGGTCACTTTTTTTGCCGTCAGCAGCTGAGCTTCGCGCAACTCTGCCCACAGTGAATCGCCCAGTTCCGGGCTCGACCCCTGATTAGGCAATTGCACGATGAGAAAGGGAAAATCTCTTTCGCCCCACCCATTGCGCCATCCTGCAATGAGCGCCGGCAGGAGCGTACGATATTGTTCCGCTCTCCAGGCATTTCCCTCTCCTTGGTACCAAATAGCACCGCGAATGCGATAGTTCTGTAGCGGTGCGATCATGCCTTGATACAGTCCCGAGGGAGGGCGGTCAGGCTCACCAAAGGAAGTCATGCTAACGATTTGGAAGCCGGTGAGCGCATTCACCGCCAGCGGCTGCACCACGCCCCAGCCCTCTTGCTTTAAGTCTTTGAACCAGACGCGCACCTGCTTCCAATCAGCTGTCGCCTTTAGCGCACGGACGGAGTAGTCGTCTGCATCGACGATGGAAGGCTGGAGCGTTTGAAACTGGAATTGCCCGTCCCCGCGTGTCCAGAATTGAATGCCGTCGAACTGGCTCAAGTCCATGGGGGCGCCGTCTTCTTGAAAGCTCGCCCGAAGTTGTGAATTGCTCGCCCCGTCCAGCTTACCCGCGACCCGCGCGGCGAACCCTCCGCCGCTCCGGCCCGGAGCAATAAGTTCAAACGCGCTCTCCGGCGCTTCGTTCCAGTCGTAGACCCACACCCCGCCCGGGGCGGTCCGCGCAACTCCACTGTCGAACGTGCTTAGCGGATAAGTCGTAACGGCCTCGTTCCTGGCAGCGAACAATTCAAAGTCATCAAATTCCAGATGAAATTCAATGGCGCCGGCCGCGAAGGTCTTCACTCCAGCTGGTTCCGCCTCCCAGCGCGCGACGATCGGCCGCAAGTCCTTCTCGTGCCCCAAGGAATCGGGATCGGTCCATTCCTCTCCGGCAGTGCCTGGCCAAGCGCTCAGAATGATTCCGACAGGGACATGCAGTTCTTTGTGAATTCGCCGCGCAAAAAAGAAGGCCACCGCGGAAAACTTAAGCGCCGTTTCCGGCGTGCAGGGCTCCCATAACGCCGGCAGGGTGTCCTGCTGTGGCGCAAGCGCGATTTTCCGAGGAACCGTAAAAAAGCGAATTCCAGGATAATTGGCAGCCGCACCTGCTTCGTTACCGCCCGTGGCTCCGCTGAGCGAATAGGTCATATTCGATTGCCCAGACGCGACCCAGACCTCTCCGATCAGAACATCCCGCAGAGCTGTCGTTTTTTGTCCCTTCACCAGCAGCACGAACGGTCCGCCAGCTTGCTCCGCCGGAAGAATAACGCGCCATCTCCCCTGTGAATCGGTCACCGTTTCGCGCATATTTCCCGCAAGACTCACGCGTATCGGCTCACCGGGAACGGCCCAGCCCCAGACGGGAATCTCCACGTCACGTTCGAAGACCATATGATCGCTGAAAAGATGCGGCAGGGTGGGTTCCGCGCGGAGGGGTGCGCCGGTGCAGGTCGTGAGCAAAACTACAAATATAGCACCCGCAAAACTGCGTCCTTTTTTCGCTGCTCCTCTTTGTTCGATGAATGTCGAGGTCTGACGTAAGGCTGGCATTGATCCGATCCCAGAACCAAATACTTCGTAATTAACTCGCTCGTGGGTTACCAGACATGGACTGCACTAATGCGCGGCGGGCCGGAGCGGTTTTGAATCACCTGGGTTTCGAGAACGATCTCGATGTTCTTTTGCTTCCAGTTGCTGGGAACCTGCTTAAGCAGCTCATCCATGCGATGCGGGTCTACCAAAAACTCGCCCGCAGCAACAGTGCCGCCGCGGCTGATGCCCGCAGCCACGACAACGAATTGATCGGTATCGGGGTCGAGCAGCCGGGCCACAATCGCATAGTCCTTGTAGGTTCCCGTTTGCTGCTGTTGCGAACGATCCAACACCCAACTGCGCTTTCCAGGAGTAGCGCGGTCTTCGATCCAGAATTGCGTCATGGCGGTGTCGTTTGCAAAATGAAAACGCAGAGGGGAGGTCAGCCGCAGGGTCCAACCGTTGTCAAAGGCGCCAATAAACACCGAAGGACCGCGGCGAAGATCGGTCAAAGTCGTGCCCGACTCCCCCTGCACTCGATAGTTTTTGCCGTAGGTGCGCAGCATGCCAGCCACATTAACAAGTGGGCTTACGTCGTCGATGATGACGGTCACCATGCTGTCGGATAGTGTAGTTTCGTGCTGGGGGTTGGCGGCATCGCGAAGGCGAATGCTGGAATATTGATTTTGGTCGGCGATGCAGAAAAGCACCGGCTCGGGGGACTTCACGAATGGCTCCCAGAACTGTTTCAGGACCGACGGCCGGGAAGCGTACCAAAGAGCCGTCGAGCCAGCCACCAGAGCGAAAACGATCAGCGCGACGGCCACCTTTCTCCCGGGGACAGATATGGGTTTGGAACGCGGTTCGGCGGCAACGGTCAGCGCAGATGGCATTAAAGCCGCTTCCGCCGCAGGGCGGCGCAATTCCCGCGCCCCCGCCGACAAACCGGAAGGACGACCAGGCCAGGAAAATTGCGGCACATAGGAGCCGGCAGGCAGAAACAACCGAATCTCCTGGCTGTGCTTGGGGTCCTGATAATATTGTTCGATGCGCTTGCGAATTTCAGCAGCGGTTACCCGCACGATGGGATCGGTGTTGGTGTCATAGTCGGCTGGCCGGCCGAAGATTTCTACACCGAGGATGCGCTCCTTGAGGTGGTCGGTCTGACCGGCGAGGGAACGCGCGACCACCAACTTTAGAAAGCTCGGGTAGCGTTTGCTGGAGTTAAAGAGGGGAGTACCGAGCAGCTTTTCGAGTTGCTGTTGAACGGCGGCCTTTTCGAGGTCGCTGGAAGGTATCCAGCTTTCCGTTGCCTGCTCTGCCGGCAAAGTCTCTCTACCCCACTAGCTCGACTGAACAGTACAGCTGCACCGTGCAAAGAGCACCGGTACCCTAAACTCTTGCGATCAAGAAGACAGATTGCCCCGATGCTACAGCGCTTTCCTGACAACTGCAACATAAAAGGATAGATCTAAGAGTTCTTTTCCTTAGCTTTGGCCTGCTACAAGTCATTGGAAATAGGGACGATATAACGAGAATTCGACTCTTATCTCTCTTATCCCCTCTTCCTTTACCAGCAAAGCATTGCCAGCCTTCATAGAAGTTTTCTATATCTGGCACCAGTCTCTTCGATTGTCTGTTTTCCGCTTTCCCAGCGAACTCGGGAAGGCGGAGTGGTTCGGACGGCAGCGCGAGTTGATTGGGCGTCGTGCAGTACGGGGTGGAATCCCGGCAAGAGCTGGGATGTCCGGGAGGGTTTTGTATGACCTGTAAAGAACGATCATGGATACTGCGAATCTTGGTGGTAGGAACTCTGGCGCTTTTGTCGCTGAGCGGCAAGCAGCTCTACGGCCAGTCGTCCAGCGCGTTCACAGCCACGCTGAGCGGCACGGTTACGGATCCGGCGGGCGGCGCTGTCAACGGCGCGAAGGTAACTCTTACAAGCCCTGAAATTGGGTTTGCGCGGACCTACTCGACCAAAGACGCTGGTCTATATACTTTTACGTTCCTGCCCCCAGCTTCCTACACACTGGAAGCGGAGGCGCCCGGGTTCAAGCACTATAAGCAACTGGGAATCACTTTGGCTGCTGGTCAGAGCGCCGAACAACCGGTTACTTTGGCCGTGGGAGCGGTGACCGAACAAGTCGAAGTCACTTCGCAGGCACCCCTGCTCAATGCGGACAACGCCAATATTTCGGAGGACCTATCCGCCAGATTCGCCGAAGACCTGCCTTTGAACTTTCGCAGCGTCATCAGCTTGACGTTGATAAATTCCTCGGTCAACAACGCTGCTGAAGAGCAGGTGGTGGGGTCGCCTGGTCTCGCCCAAACCGCGGATCAGGATATTTCGTTCCTGAATTTCGGCGGCACGTTCTTCGACACTGCGGAATACCTGGTGGACGGAACGTGGGACACACGGGCCGATTGGGGAGGCGTGATCTTTGTTCCCTCCGTGGATGACGTACAAGAACTCAAGATTCAGACCAACGCGTTCACGGCGCAGTATGGGTGGAGCAGCGGCAACGTAGTAAACATCGTGACCAAGTCAGGGTCCAACGAGTTCCACGGCGATGCCTATGAGTTTTATACCAACAGTAATTTGGATGCGAGGTACTTTTTCAACAACGGAGCACAACCGGCGTTCCATCGCAACCAGTATGGCGCCACGATCGGCGGCCCAATCCGGCGGAACAAACTGTATTTCTTCGCTTACTATGAAGGCCTGAGACAGGCGTCACCGGATACCAGCGTGTACACCTTGCCCAGCACGGCGGAAAGGTCCGGAGACTTCTCCGCGCTGATGGGACCCCAAGTGGGGACGGACTATCTCGGGCGGCCAATTTTCAGCGGTGAAATCTATAATCCGTTCAGCTCGCGCCAGGTTACCTGCGGAGGGGTCGATCCCGTCACAGGGGATACTGTCAGCAATTGCCCCGCTGGCGCCACCACGGAGTTCGTTCGAGATCCCATCTCGGGCAACCCTAAAACGGGGACGGGTGTCACGAACATCATTCCGGCGGCATTCCTGGACACCATTGCCAGCAAGATCGCAACTGCAAATTATTGGCCCACGGCTGGCAATGGCTTGGTGAACAATTTTGTAGGGACCGCAGCCGCCCCAGAACATTCCGATGAGTATTCGGGCCGCGTGGACTACAATATCAACGACAATAACCGCATCTACGCGCGCTGGTCGCAGAAATACCAGACGAAAACGAACACGCCAGACTTCTTCGGAGCTTCCGATCCAGGAGGACCGGGACTGCTTAATCCGAACAACCGCTACAGCACAAACTTCGGCATAAACCACATCTTCAACCCAACGTTCACCATGAACTTTAATTTCGGCGTGAACCGCCACGTCGAAGGAGGGATTGGACAAGGTTTTGGATTCCAATCCTCGTCCCTTGGACTCCCCTCTTTCGTCAATTCGATTGCCCCGGATTTCCCGCAGATTACTGAGCAAGGGTATGCCGGCCTTGGTGCAAACGGCGGGAATAACAATTACATCACGCCGCAAACCGACTGGACCAGTTCGGTTGATTTTACGAAAATAAGGGGTAAGCACGAATTGTCTTTTGGATTCACGGATGTTTGGCTTCGGATTGACGGCGGACACTACGGCGAAACGACCCTCAATTTCGACACCTCTTCCACGGCTGGGCCGGATCCGAATAACGAAATAGGGGGAACGGGAAACGGGTTTGCCTCTTTCCTGCTTGGAGTGGGGACTGGCTCGCAGACCGCGTTTCAGGCATTCCCGGCCACCGATAAGCACTTCCTCGGCTGGTATATTCAGGATGGCTGGAAGGTGACGTCCAGGATTACTTTCAATCTGGGCCTTCGCTACGAAATTCAAACTGCGCCAACGGAGCGACACAATGCGCAAAATTATTTTAACTTCACCGCGGAGAATCCCATAAGCACCCAGGTCGGTGGTGGTGCTTTCTATCCGGGTGAACTTATCTTCAATTCGCCCGGAAACAGCGGCTTGTACAGCACTTCGTATAATAATGTGGCTCCGCGCGTCTCGGTTGCTATTCAAGCGGCCAACAAGCTTGTGATCCGTGCCGGCTACGGCATCTTTTATGTTCCGAATTTCTACGGCCAAGGACCTAACGACGGATTTTCGCAAGCGACGCCGTGGAACACCACGCTCAACAATGGTATCAATCCCGCCTCGACTCTGAGCGGAAACGCAAATGTTGATTGTGAAAATGGTGGTGTGTTTGCCCCCTGTGGCAGTGCCTTCCCCAATGGCGAACGGCTGCCTACCGGCAATTCCGCCGGAGGACTGCAGGACGTCGGCTTTGGGGCCACGATAACGAACACCAACAGGAACACTCCCTACGTGGAGCAGTGGATGGCCGGGGTTCAATATTCGTTCACCCCAAACGATCTTCTGGACATCAGTTACGTCGGGAATCACGGCACCAGCGTGCTTGCCACGGGCGAGCAGTGGGAGCAGATGCCCGCGGGAGATTTGGCCATGGGGAATGCGCTGTTCAGTCAGGTACCGAACCCCTTCTTTGGTCACATAACGTCAAGCAGTTGCGGACTCAACAACCCGACGATCATCCTGGAGCAAACGCTGGTCCCGTTTCCTGAATACTGCAGCGTGTTCGAGCCTGAGCCTTCTGTTGGCACCTCTAGCTACAACGCGCTGGAGGTCACTTACACACACCGTTGGCACTCCGGCCTGGATCTCAACCTTTCCTACACCTATTCGAGATTCATGGATGACGTACAAGGCAATTCCGGGTGGGCGTTTCCAGGCAGTGGGACCAATAACCTGAATTCGTACAATCTTGCGGCTGACTATTCAGTGGACGTGAGCAACATCCCACACAGGTTTGTAGCCACTTACGATTACGAATTGCCTTTTGGCAAGGGCAAAACGTTTGGCGGGGGCTGGAGCAGGCCGGTCGATGCAGTTCTGGGAGGCTGGCAGTGGACCGGCATCCTAACTGCGGAGTCAGGATTGCCCATTTCCATCCAACCCGCATCGAACAATGTCGGTTTCGGTTTCAACCAGCGCCCCAATGTGGTGCCGGGAGTGAACCCGATACCGGCAAACCAATCGATCAGCGACTGGATTAATCCAGCGGCGTTCTCGCAGCCTGCGGCATTCACATTCGGAGATGCTCCAAGGTTTTTCGCGAATCTCCACGGCCCCAAGTACTTCGATTGGGACATGGGCATACAAAAAAGGTGGAACATCGCGGAGCATAAACAGTTTCAATTCCGCTTTGAGATGTTTAACGCCCTCAACCATCCGGACTTCTTCCTTCCAAACACGAATCTGGGCAACGTGAGCAACGGCACTTTCGGGACGATTACCGCAGCCTACCAGGCGCGAACTGCACAAGCCGCCTTGAAATTCTACTTCTAGCGGCTACTGTCGACTGGATGCTCTCCCGCACCCCGGGGAGCGTGACTGCCTGGCGGGCGACGAGGACAGATTCCAAGTCGAGGAAGGACTCGTAGCCCGCCAAGTTTTCTGACCCCGGTGTTCGCGGAGATGAGCGCCTATAAGGCTGGGAGAACGCCTACTGCAATTCATCACGGGACGCCGTAGCGAACACTGCAATCCCTGGGAGGGGTAGTTCCCTGGGGTGGCCTGAGCGACGTAGCGCGAGAAAGAAAACCGGATAACTTGTGGCGCTAGAGCAGCACACAAAAATGAAAGCCCAGATTCGGACCAAGGCGTGGCTACCTCGTGCTGGACTCGTTTTATTCGCGCCGGTCTTGTACGCTCAAGCCGGCCAATTCAGCCTGGCGCGAGGCCCGGATGGTACTAAGACTCTGGAAAGATGCTTATTGCAGGAGGGGTCCCCTACGAGCCGGGCGCTGCCCAATGGCATCGAGGCGCGCTGCGGGAAGATGATCTTGGAAGTCGTCGCACTGCGAGACGACGTGCTGCGCGTGCGCGAGGCCGCAAAGGGGGAGTTGCCAGAGGACGCTTCGTGGGCCGTCCCGGTGGATATCCGGCATCAGGCCGTCGAAGTGAGTCCGGAGGCAACTCCAGAGGCGGTCGGTTTTCACACTAAGGCCTTGCGCATCCGAATCGAGCGCGCGACGCTACGTCTTTCTATTACAGATCTCCAAGGGAATGTGTTGCAAGAAGACGCTGCGGGATGGCCGGTGGAATTTCACGGAGACGTGTTCCGCGTCTACAAGAAGATGCCGGCGGATGAACACTACTTTGGCTTGGGCGACAAAGTGGGACCGCTGGACCGCCGCGGACAGTCGTTTCGACTCTGGAATACCGATGCGTTCCTCTTCCAGGAATCCAGCGATCCGGTTTACAAAAGCATTCCGTTCTTTACGGCCATGCGTAGCGGCCGCTCCATGGGCTTCTTTCTGGACAATACCTGGTCGTCGAGCTTCGATTTCGGCAGAATCGAACGGAACCTGTATTCGTTTGGAGCAGAAGGCGGCGCGCTTGACTACTACGTCTTCTACGGGCCGGACCCCAAGCAAGTCGTTCGTACATACGCCTGGCTTACCGGTTTGCCGCCGCTTCCTCCCCTGTGGTCTCTGGGTTTTCAGCAGTCTCGTTTCAGCTATGGGACAGAGTCCCGGGTGCGCGAAATCGCGGCGCGTTTGCGGTCGGATAGGATTCCTGCAGACGCTCTGTATCTCGATATTGATTTCCAAAAAGAGCGTCGTCCGTTCACGGTGGATCCGGAACGGTTTCCTCATTTTGAGCAAATGCTGTCCGATCTGAAACGAGAGCAATTTCATGTGGTGGTTATCACGGATTTGCATATCGCCAAGGTTCCTGGCGCAGATTACGCGCCCTACGATTCTGGAGTAGAGGGTGACCATTTTGTGAAAAACGCGAACGGCTCGACATACGTCGGGACCGTTTGGCCGGGCGCTTCGGTTTTTCCCGATTTCACAAGGCATGAAACAAGGGAGTGGTGGGGCAAACTCTACAAGAATTTTGTATCCGAAGGCGTGGCGGGATTTTGGAACGACATGAACGAACCTTCCGTTTTTCTTACCAACAATCTTACGATGCCGGACGATGCGCAACACCGCATCGATGAGCCTGGGTTCCGAACACGCATCGCAACTCACCTGGAAATTCACAATGTCTATGGCATGGAGAATTCCCGCGCAACGTACGAGGGCTTGCTCAAGATCATTCCCGATGTGCGACCCTTCGTTCTCACACGCGCTACTTATGCGGGCGGGCAGCGTTATGCGGCAACCTGGACTGGGGACAACACCAGCTCTTGGAATCATCTTCGCTTGACCACTCCCATGCTCTTGAATCTGGGAATTAGCGGCTTTGGGTTCTCGGGCGCTGACACCGGCGGGTTTATCGGAACACCCGGGCCGGAATTACTCACGCGTTGGACCGAACTCGGCACATTTCAACCGATTGACCGAAACCACACCAACAAAGGATCCGGCGATAAGGAAGTTTGGGTCCACGGGCCAGAACAAGAAGCCATTCGCCGCCGTTACATTGAGGAACGCTACCGGCTCTTGCCATACATTTACACCGTTGTCGAGGAGATGTCTCGAACGGGTTTGCCAGTCGTGCGCCCTCTCTTCCTGGAGTTTCCCAATGCCACCGAGGATCTGCACCCCATGGATCTCGACGCCGGCAACGAATTTCTCTTGGGTCCTGATTTGCTGGTGGCTCCGCCGCCTTTTCCAGAGCAGCCGGACAGCTACCGGTTAAGACTCCCCGCGGGCGTTTGGTACGATTACTGGACCGGGGAGAAAATTCAGGCCGCAAAAACTGAGGCAGAGCCGGCGAGTCTGCTCATTCAACCAAAGCTGGAGACGCTTCCCGTCTACGTCCGCGAAGGAGCAATAGTTCCGCTGCAGCCAGTCATACAGAGCACCGAGGAGGCACCGCAAGGAGCGCTGACTCTGCGCGTGTATCCTGGCAAGGACTGCCGCGGATCGCTCTACCTGGATGACGGCAAAACCCTGGCTTATAAGCGCGGTGAATTCATGCGCATGGAATTCTCGTGCGTTACTATATCCACGGGGCTCACTCTCCATATCGGAGAGCGCCACGGCGATTTTCAGCCATGGTGGAATCAAATCCACATCGAGGTGTACGGATGGGATTCGGCGGCCGCGACAGCCAGCGTGAAGGGCAAGCGGCAGGCTCCGGCTGTTTCGATTGATACCAGCAACCACATTCTCACCTTGGAGATTGGCGACGAAATTCACGGCACCGATCTAGATATTCACACTTCGAGGTGAGAGATTTGGCGGGCGGCGAGACGATTTGATGCAGAAATGAACTTTCTACTGTCCATTTGCCCACAGGGCCAAAGTAAGGGTTTGGGTTGCCGAGAGTACCAATGGGTAGAACAGGCTTGCTATCTCTTCTCTGCGCATTCAGTCTGCTGGCTCAGGTAGCGAAACCCAAATCCGGCCCGGTGTTCGAGGTGAGCTCCTTAAAGGGTGTCGACTTCGTTCTCCGAAACTCGCCAACCTCCCGGAAATATCTCATGGAAACGATGCCGGGCGGTGTGGCACTTCTGGATTACAACAACGACGGATTGCTGGACATCTTTTTGGTGAATGGGGGCCACGTGCGAGACCCCATGCGCAGCCCCTCCAGCTTCGATCGCCATGATCCCCTCTACTGGAACCGTCTCTACCGGCAGAATAAGGATGGCAGTTTCACCGACGTAACCGAGCAAGCGGGTTTGGCAAACGCTGGTGACACGAACTACGGGATGGGAGTTGCTGTCGGAGACTACGACAACGACGGTTATCCCGACATTTACGTGACAAACTACGGCAAAAACATTTTGTATCACAACAACGGGGATGGCACGTTTACGGACGTGACGGCGAAGGCCGGTGTTGCCGCGGGCGGTTGGTCCGTTTCATCTGGATTTCTCGACTACGATAACGACGGCAAGCTGGATTTGTTTGTCACGCGCTATCTGGATTGGAGTGTGGAGAAAAGCAAAACGTGCGGTTCCGAAAGGCCGACATATTGTCCACCGGGGGAATTTCCTGCCACGACGAACATCCTGTACCACAACCGGGGGGATGGAACCTTTGAGGATGTGAGTGTGGCTTCCGACATCGCCGCGAAAAAGGGGCACGGGCTCGGGGTGGCTTTCGCCGACTATGATGGTGATGGCTACACGGATATTTTTGTCGCCAACGACGCCACCGAGCAATTTCTTTTTCACAACAATGGGAACGGCACGTTTACAGAGCGTGCCCTGGATTCAGGCGCGGCGCTTACAAGTAACGGTAAAATGCTTTCTGGAATGGGAGTTGTTTTCCAGGATTACGACAATGATGGTCTTCCCGACCTTCTCGTAACGCAGCTACCCCACGAGCCCTATGTCGTTTTTCATAACGATGGCCGAGGAACGTTCAGCGCGCAGGAATTGGAAACGGGCTTCGGTGCTCTTTCTGGCAAAACTTCGGGTTGGGGCGTCGGTCTGGAGGACTTCAACAATGATGGTTGGAAGGACGCCTTTGTGGTTCAAGGCCACGTATTCGATAATGTGGAAATGTACGACAGCTCGCTGCGCTATCGGGAGCCTCCGTTGCTGGCGTTGAATGACAACGGGCATTTCGAAAAGGCGGACGCCGGTTCGGATGTGCCGGTAGCCGGACGCGGGGCAGCTTTCGGGGATTTAAACAACGATGGCTGGATGGATGTGGTGACTACTTCTCTTGGCGACCGTCCCCAGTTGTATTTGAACCGCGGCGGCAAATCGCACTGGCTGACGATTACACTGCGAGGGAAGCGGAGCAATCGGGATGGCTACGGTGCCCGCGTTCAGGTCAATGGCCAAGTTCGCTTCGCGACGGCTGCGGGCAGTTACCTCTCTTCGAATGACAAGCGATTGCACTTCGGGCTGGCTTCCGCTGAAACTGCTGACATAGAGATCAAATGGCCCTCCGGCGTACACCAGATTTTGCGAAGTGTCAAAGCTGATCAATTCCTATTGATCGAGGAATTGGTGCAGCAGTGATTCACGGATTGTTGTGGGTGTGTTTGCTCGCGCAGACGCAGTCGGCCGAGCCTCCCATGGCTCCCGAACTGCTCACCCTGCTCGAATCCGCTCAGGATGCGGAAAACCGTCGTGACTTCGACCAAGCCATAGCCGAGTTTCGAAAGGCAACTGACCTCGCTCCTTCCGTTGGAATCGTCTTCTTCAGGCTAGGGGAAGCGTATATGAAAAAGCGCGACTACGCCGGGGCCATTCCTCCTTTGAATCGCGCTGCGGAACTGAGTCCGGATTCGCTTGCTGTTCATCAGTTGTTAGGCTTCGCGCTTCTTGCGGAGGGCTACGCGGCCAGGGCCATTCCTCATCTGGAACTTGTTCATGAAAATGGCGCTCTGGGAATTGCACAACTCGAAGCAGGCAAACCTGCGGAAGCGGTGGCGAGCCTCGAAGCAGCTCTCGCGAAGAGTCCTGATGATCCCGACCTTCTTTACTACCTGAGCCGGGCCTCGACTTCACTTTCTGCGGAATCTCTGGACAGGTTGCTTTCGGCTTTTCCGGATACCGCGCGGGGACATCAGGCTGTGGGTCAGAACTTTTTCGTGATGAAGATGTTCCTGGAAGCCGCAAAGGAATACCAGGAGGCTCTGGCCTTGCGGCCAGATTTGCCTGGCCTGCGGCTCGAGCTTGGTCAAGTCTATGCGGCTAGTTCTGAATGGGAAAAAGCGGAAGAGCAATTCCGCGGAGAAGCGAAGTTGCAGCCCGGAAATGCAGAAGCGGCTTATCGCTTGGGAGATGCGTTGTTAGAGCAAGGAAAAATGAAGGAAGCTGCTGAGCAACTACGGCGTTCCGATTCGCTCCACCCGGACATGCCCGAGACTCTATACTCGCTCGGAAGAGCACTTGCAGCGAGTGATCCGCGCACGGCCGAACATGCGCTGGGGCGTGTGATTGAGATGGAGAAAGAATCCGCTCTTGCCGGGCAGGCCTATCTCGCGCTAGCCGGAATTCACCGGAAACAGGGCGAGACAGAGCAAGCCGCACGAGAAATGCAGGAGTATCGCCGGATCCAGGCCCTAAACGATCGTCACGCGCGGGCGAAGCACTAGCGTCGGAATTCTCAACTCTGCAATACGTCTTGATAGAGTCAAGAGTATCATTCGCTTCAGTGGTCCTGTGCGTGCCAAAGTTCCTTTCAGCCCTTCGAGCAAAGTTGAACATTGGGTCACAAGCCGAGCGTTGAAGCTGAATAGTCTTTTGGCCATCAATGGGAACAGTGCTCTGAACCGGCATTATTTCGCGTGACTGACGAAGGTCTCGGCGGTACCCGGCAGTTCCGGGAAGCCTGGGCGCTTTCGCTCGTAACGTACGCCGCGCAGGATTCGCGTGAACGCTGTTGCTCCCGGCGTGATCGAGACGGATATTTCGAATTTGCGAAAAACAGAAACGGGCCGAAACCTCACGCCCGGGATGCAGTCTCTGAAGCGCATTGGAGAGCAGGAGGACCTAGCCGACGTCATTGCTTTTCTGTCATCGGACCGGGCGCGCTGGATCACTGGCGTACGCATTCCGTGGACGGTGGTGCAAAGCGCTAGGCCGAAACATCAGCCGGGTGGGCCGAACGTTCATTGGATGTGAGTCAAACCAGCAACTTCCTGGCGAACCGTCGGGGTTCGCCCGGGCAGCGGCTGGGTGGCGGCTGTGTATTGAGAAGTTTAGGCTTCAACGAGCAAGCGAGACTGATCAAGAATAAGCCCCCGGCGATCCAAACGGCATGATGCGCTAGGGCATCCACGAGCACGTCAACGGAGTAATCCACATGCAGCAACCGCTCAACGATCCAGCCAACTGAGGCAACACCCGCAAAGAGCGCCCCGCCGATCCTAATAACCGAGTACGAACGCAAGCGGCTCAATAAGACGAGAGACGGCATGATAGCCGCGACCGCGATCAGCTGCATAGTTTCAATACCCAGGTTGAAAGCCAGAATGCCGGCTACACGTTCCCACCGGCCGAGCCCCAACTCCTCCAGGGTTGCAGCAAATGCCAAACCGTGAATCAGGCCGAAGAATGCCGCTATTAGCGCTTCGCGTCCCGGAAAAAGCGGCCGGAGCGCGTGAATCGCGGAGACGAGTATCGAAATAGCGATCAGTACTTCGATCGGATGAGTGGACACGCGGACCAGTCCCAGTGCGGCTAACGCAAGGGTGATGGAGTGTCCTATGGTAAACGCTGTGACTACCTTCAAAATCTGCAACAGGCTGCGACGTGCGCCAGCGAATCCGACCCAACGCGAACCTAGAGCGAGTAGTGGCGCAGGCAGAAGCAGCGCGAGCAGGAACAGAAGGTGGTCTGTGCCTCCGGCAATGTGCCGCATGCCGAGGCGGAATATGCTCGCGAAGCCGACCGCGCCCATCGATCCGCGAACGGTTGACCACCCTTTCAAAGTTGAAGGGTCTGAACTACCGCCGGCCTGCGCGTAATCCAGCTGATAGAACGATTGGCTTTCGTTTCGATTCTGCGAGAGGATCCGAATGCTTGGGTCGCGCGGAACCAGACAATTCACCAGGTAGGCGGATATCTCGTTGTGGTGATGGTTCTCGAAAACGATCCTCCGTTCGGGCCCACCAGGGGCCAAGTCCACGGTGAACTGAATCTGAATTTCACCGAGTCCTTCCTTGATCTCCTCGATTGCTGGGAACTTCTGCGAGACAAGCGTGGGGCTCGTACTCTTTCCGTCAACCATAATCGACAGATCGCGAAGCACTCGCTCCGCGTAAGTGCGCTGCTCGGCCTCCGAGATAACGCCGTCCCCGTTGGTATCGATGCCTGCCAGTACGATGGAAGAGACCGCGACACCCGGGATCAGGCGCATGGACACCTCGATACGGTCATTTTCCACCGAGAGGATGGTGGCTTGCAGGTACTCATCGAGCCTGTGCGCGAAGGCACCCGCTCCGAGCGAAAGAAAAATCGCAGCAGCGGCAACGAACCTCGTGTTCATTTCGTCGCAATCCCCCGTCCGTAGTCATTCGTCGGATCGCGGTACATAGTGTGGACATGCATGGACGGATCGCCGCCCAAGCGCTGGGGCGCGTACTCGATGACGAGGTGCGGGCCCTGAATCCGATAATAAGCCGTGATGTTGAGTCCCGGAGTGGCGGTTGTTGGACCGCTCCAGGCGAACCAGGTGTCGTTGATATCGGCTTTGAGCTCGGCCATACGGGCCACTGCTGCGCTTTCGTGAATAATGCCCGCCCATTCGGATATCAGATCGAGCAGCATCGCACGTTGCCGATCGTTCATCGCGGAGGCCTTCAAACCCTCCGGCTGTATTGTTTTGCCGTCCTGACCGGGACCGAGCACAAGATCGGCCAAACGGTAGCTGAGAATCGCCTGCTTCCGCTGATTCTCGTCGAGAGCATTCAGCAAAGCGAAAGCCTTGTCGCTCTCCTGGCCGAGAGGCCGCACCGTTTTTCCGTTGCTGGTGTAGAGAGCAGGTTGAGCGCCGGTCAGGGTCGGCGTGAGCACGCCGCGTTCGCCGGCAATGGTGATATTGAGCGCCAGGTGGTGGCCTCCAAACTGCAACATCCAGGGATCTTTTTCGGAAGGCTTTCCCAGAATCGAAAGGTAGTACAGATCTTTCCCGAAGATCGGGTTGTTTCCCTCCTTGATCTTGTTGACCTCGTCGCCTTCCATAATCTGCTCGACCTTCTCAAAACCCCTTCGGCTGAGCGCGGACGAAACCAGAGCCAGAGCGGCAGAACGCTGAGCGGCATTCAGTTCCTTGAGGCTGACGCCGGCCCGGGGAGCGAACGATACCGGGAGGTTGGACCAGCGGACCCTCTGCTTCTCGTCGTCAAACGCGAACAGCGCGCTTTGCCTCTGCCGTTCATCGAGCGCCGAAAGGAAAATATTTGCAGCGCTCACGATTCGCGAAGTCGCCGTCTGAGCCTTGGCGACTGTCACCGACGAACAGATAAGCACCAATGCGCTGACGCCACATAGCGTTCTGATCGAAAAATGGTTCATCCTCTGTTCTCCTTGTCAGCCCTGTTCAGGCGTCTGCTCCCTATAGTTACTTCCTTCCGGCTCTGTTGCCCTTGGCGGCATTTTCCGTTGTTCTTGAGACCCGACTACTTTGCCGCGACCGGACTCACCGACTCCAAGTCAATAGTGATCGCCACATCATCACCAGCCATTGCTCTGCCACTGTTCACACCGAATTTTCTTGCGGTTCACCTTGGTCCGGCTGCCTCCACACGCTTCCTACGCTCCCAGAACGCTGTTTCTGGAAGGTTGCGAATGCTGTTTTCAGAACAAACGCCTATGTCGAACGACCGAGAGTATCCTACGATACTCGAAGTTTTGTGAAGAACTGAGGCGAACCGCATGTCGTCGCGGCCCGACTACGACGCGATTGTGATCGGTTCCGGTATCGGCGGACTAGCATTCGCGAGCTTCATGGCGAAGCTGCGCAAGTGGCGCGTGCTCGTGCTGGAGCGGCATTTCAAGATCGGCGGTTTCACGCACACATTCACGCGACCAGGCGGCTGGTCCTGGGATGTAGGGCTTCACTACGTGGGCGAGATGGGTGAAGGCATGATGGGCCGCCGGCTATTTGATCTCGTCACCGATGGCAGGGTGAAGTGGAACTCGCTGCCTGACATTTACGACATATTTCTCTATCCAAATCTGCAGCTTAGAGTCTCTAAGGGCGAAGCAGATTTCCGAAGCACTTTGACCCATGCTTTTCCAAACGAGGGCGCCAATATCGAGCAGTATTTCCGCGACCTGAGGCGCGCCACCAGTTGGGCCAACCGTTTCATCGTGGCGAAGGCTATGCCTCCGCTCTTGGCCTGGATGGTTGGGGTGGTGAATCGCTTTACAGCTGATCTTCCCCTGCAGACCACCCAGCAATACCTTGAGAGGCGTTTTGCGGACCAGCGACTTCGCGCCCTGGTCACCTCGCAGTGGGCCGACTATGGATTGCCTCCGGGTGTCAGTGCGTTCGCCACTCATGCAGTGATTGCGTCTCATTACTTGAATGGAGCGTGGTATCCGGATGGGGGGGCAGGCGAAATCGCGAAAGCGACGGGCGCTGTAATCCGTGCCACGGGCGGCGAACTCTTGCCCAACCACGAGGTCATGCGCATTGTGCTCGAGGGTGGCCGCGCCGTCGGCGTGGAAGTCAACGTCAGCAAAGGCAAGCAAGGGTCTCGTGAGGAATTTCGAGCGCCTGTCATCGTATCTGACGCAGGGGCATGGAATACGTTCTCGCGCATGTTGCCGGCCTCCGCTCTGCCGTTCCGCGACCAACTGAAATCACCGCCGGAAGGTTTCGAAGTTGTCGAACTCTTTCTAGGCTTACGGCGCGATCCTCGCGAGATGGGTTTCAGGGGGGAGAATCATTGGATGTTTGAATCGTTCAACCACGACGAGATGTATGCCCGGCGGAACGAACTGCGAGACGCTCGAGCACCGATGGCCTACCTCTCGTTCCCGTCCCTTAAAGATCGTCGCGCCCGACGGCACACCGCGGAGATTATCGCCCCGCTCTCCTATGCCTCGTTGGAAGCACATCGCCATGAACCCTGGCGCAGGCGCAGCGCAGAATACGAATCTGCAAAGGACCGGATCACTAAGGCATTGCTGGAGCTTGTCGAGCGTCACCACCCTGGGTTTGGAGACCTCGTGGAATACTCAGAACTGGCCACACCCCTGACATTCGAGCACTTTACCGCAGCCCCATCGGGGACGATATATGGCTATCCGGCTACGCTGGAAAGGTACGGGAGGGCGTGGCTAGGCCCGCGCACGCCGATCCAGAATCTGTATCTTACGGGCAGCGACGCAGCCTTGCTCGGTATCATGGGGGCATTGATGGGTGCGGTAGTTACCGCAAGTTGCGTTCTGGGACGGTTCGGCTTCTTCGAAGTCATGGGTGCCGCCCGTTCGCACTCCTGAGAGTCGCGCGCCAGCTCGATCTCCTCGAGTAGCTCGGCGCCATTGCTGGCGCCCAGCCCTCCAAGAACCGGACTTGAAGGTTTCTCATTGAGCGAGCTGCATAAGGCGCAAGTTCCTCCAACAGACTGACAGTGTCCAAGGGCTTCGACAAGTTACTCTGGCGAGCTAAGGCTCGAATCTTCGCTGTTTAAGTCCATATCCTCCTTGCTACCAATGTCTTCTATGAATACTCGGTTCCCCACGTGAAACGGTACAGCGCGTGCTTTCCATCAATGCGGAATTTGAAATCGAGATCGCGACTCAACGTTAGGACGATTTATCATGAGACCAATCACGCAGGAAAACGATAGGCTTGGATTTGTCGGGGTCGGATACATGGGTCGGCCGATCGCGCGGAGGTTGCTTGAATCTGGCTTCAGGCTGACAGCGTACGACCGGGACCGCAGTAAAATAGAGGAACTAATTCAATATGGAGGCAGCGTCGCGCAAAGCGTTTCGGAACTTTCCTCCAGCTGCAACGTCGTGTTGTCCTGCCTACCAGGCGATGGGCCTGTCCTGAACACCTTTAAAGGATCTGACGTCGTTTTCGCCAATGCGCATCGCGACTTGCGGGTCATCGACCTGAGCACGGTATATCCCGAGACCTCGCGGGAACTCTCAAGGCTGGGTTCAGAGCGTGGAGTCGAGGTTCTCGACGTGACTATATCGGGAAGCACTCCGGCCGCCGAAAAGGGGTTGCTGACCCTGTTCGGAGGCGGAAACAAGGAATGCTTCGAGAGCGCCGAGTCGATCTTCCGCGTTATCGCCCATAAATATTTTTATCTTGGGCCAAGCGGGTCCGGAGCGACGATGAAGCTTGTGGTGAACACCCTGCTGGGAATAGGAATGCAGGCGATTGCCGAAGCCGTCGCACTCGGTGAGAAAGCCGGCCTTGATCGCAATCGCTTGCTGGACGTGTTGTCCCAGACTGCAGTGGTTGCCCCAGCGCACGCTGACAAACTGCAAAGAGCGATGAAGAGCGACTACCGCCCGCAATTTCCGATTCGGCTAATGAACAAGGATTTCGGGTTGATTTTCAATCTTGCGGCTGCCGTTGGCGCGCGAATGCCCGCCGCGGGTGCAGCATTTGAAATCAATGCGAGGCAATCGGACAAAGGGGCGGAGCAAGATTTTTCGGCGGTGATTCTGCAAATGGAAAAGCAGGCTCACCTAGGTTCGGAAGACGATGGTCTGACTCGAGTTGGCATCAATTCGGCGAGGAAAATGATCTAATTTCGTACAAAGGTTCATATGTTCGATCAGGCTTATCCCGTACATGCATTCGTGGCGACGCACGAACTGATCCAACTGATGGTGAATGGAGCGAAACAATCATTCAACGGCGACCCGGAAATGCCACTGCTCTGGTATTGTTTTTGGCTGGTAACGCACATTCGCTCGCTGCATCAAAAGAAATAACAAGCGCTCTTATCATTGCCGTCGTCACAACTGCAAGCGGATTCCATTCCTTCAGATGCCAGGCGCTTGAAAAGGAGGGTCGTCATGAACAGCCAGAAGAAGCAAACAAGCCAAAAGGATTCATGCTACCCGCAGCTCTTATCCATTCCGAGAACTGATGACTCCAGAGACGCCGACATTTCCCGGCGGGGATTTCTGGGGTTTGCGGCAGCGTCCATTTTCCTGGCGCACACTGAGCGGCAGTCTAGGCGATCGGAGTCCAGGAACGGCATTCCTTATCGGACGCTGGGCCGCACCGGAGAGCAAGTCTCGCTCGTCGGACTCGGTGGCTATCATCTGGGCAAACAAACGGATCCTCAGGAAAGCATTCACATCATCCGCACGGGTCTCGATGAAGGAATCAATTTCCTTGACAACTGCTGGGACTACAACGGCGGCGAAAGTGAAATCCGCATGGGAAACGCCCTACGCGACGGTTACCGCCAAAAAGCCTTTCTTATGTCCAAGATCGACGGGCGCACCAAAGCCGCGGCGACAAGCCAGATCAACGAGTCTCTGCGCCGTCTCGAGACCGACAGGATTGATCTCCTCCAATTTCACGAAGTGATTCGCGACACCGACCCGGATCGCATTTTTGCCGAGGCCGGTGGGATGGAGGCCGTCCTGGAAGCGCAAAAGGCGGGCAAGATTCGCTACATCGGCTTCACAGGCCACAAGAGTCCGGACATCCATTTGAAAATGCTGACCACAGCTTCAAAACACGGCTTCACGTTCGATGCTGTTCAGATGCCCCTCAACGTAATGGACGCGCACTTCAATAGTTTTGAGAACAAGGTTTTGCCTTTCTTGCTCAAGCACGACATCGGCGTGCTCGGTATGAAGCCTATGGGTGACCACGTTATTCTCGAGAGCAAAACGGCCACCCCGGTGGAATGCCTTCACTACGCGATGAATCTTCCCACCAGTGTTGTCATCACCGGCTGCGATTCGCTTCCCATCCTTCAGCAAGCTCTCCAAGCGGCCCGCAGTTTTCAGCCGCTCAGCGCTTCCGAAGTTGCAGCGCTTCTAACAAAAACTGCGAAAGCCGCAGAAGCAGGCCAGTTTGAGCTTTATAAAACGAGCCACCAGTTCGACGGCACCTACGCCAACCCTCAGTGGCTTGGCTAGAAGCACGGTGAAATCAGAGAGGATGACGAATGAGGAAGGTAGCAAGCCTTAGTTGTCAGGTTTTCAAACATTGGCAGTTGAACGGTTGAGGCGTGCGAACGCGGTATTTGGTTGAGAGAAAAATTTTGGAGGACAATCATGGATAAGAAAGAACTTTCTGCGAGTGTGGCTCGAGATGTTTCGCTTGGCGGAGAAATTTCCGTCCTTCGTCTCGGTTTCGGGGCTATGCGCCTTACCGGCGAAGGTATCTGGGGGCCACCGAAAGATCGTAAAGGGGCGTTAGCGGTTCTTCGCCGGGCCGTGGAGCTTGATGTCAATTTCATTGACACTGCCGATTCCTACGGCCCGCACGTAAGCGAGGAACTGATTGCCGAGGCGCTGTTCCCTTACCCGGCTGGGCTGGTGATTGCCACCAAGGGTGGCTGGAACCGCCCCGGCCCGAACCAATGGACCCACGATGCCACTCCAGCGCACCTCCAGAAGGCGGTCGAGGGGAGCCTCAAAAGGTTGCGTCTAGACCGGATCGACGTTTATCAACTGCATATTCCGGACCCCGTGGTCTCGTTTGAGGCCTCGGTGGAGACCCTGGCTCGGTTGCAAAACGAAGGCAAGATTCGCCTAGTCGCGTTATCCAACGTCACGCAAGAACACATCGAGCGAGCACGGAAAATTGTCCCTATCGTCTCCGTACAGAACCGCTATAGCTTTGCCGACCGGGAATGGGACTATGTGGTCGATTATTGTGAACGCAACAGAATCGCTTTTATTCCTTGGTTCCCATTGGGAGCGGGGAGAGTTGCTGGAGAAGTGCTTGGCCGCATCGCCGAAGCTCACAGTGCGAGCCCCACTCAGGTAGCGCTCGCTTGGCTGCTGCAGCGATCTCCCATCGTGCTGCCCATCCCTGGAACTTCCTCAATCGAGCATCTCGAGCAGAACATCGCGGCGGCTTCCTTGCGCTTGACGAAAGAAGAATATGAAGAGCTTTCGGGTGTTCCCGAGCTGGTGGCATCGCGGTGAACGAGTTGGCCTTTCCGGGGTCTCTACTTGTTTCTGAGCATGCGATTCTTCGTGGTCTCGAGTTGAATGAGTGACAACTCGAGAGGGTGTGAGCACCACCATCGAATGTGTGCGTAAAGGAATTGTTCGTCTCAGTGAGTCCGTGACGCGTTTCGACAACTTGAGTCTCGCCCGCGGTCTAGACAAGCGAGTGAGTCAGAGCAGATTGCTCCGGACGCCGACAGTTTATGATGTGTTCTTATCAACCTAAACCTAAGCAGGCCGCACCTGCTCGGCCGCTTCGCGACAGCGATTCGGATGTCAACAGCCTTGCGCCTCCGCTGGCCCATATTCGTAGACTCCGGGAGGGAGCCCGGGATTCACGATTCGGCGTAGTTTCCGGCGCCCTTGAAAGACGCGCGCTTTCACAGCGCTAATTGTGGTACCTAGAATCTGTGCAGTTTCTGCGACTGATCTTTCCTCGATGTCGCGGAGCAAGATGGTTCTCCCAATGATTGGACTTAAGCGATTGATAGCTTTAGTCAAGAGATCCGTGCGCTCGCGTCGCCAACAGGACTCTTCGGGATTGGGGCTCGGGTCAACGAACGACTCCGAGCTGGACTTCGGGCCATTGTCAGGGCTATCGGGCAAGACTTCGAAAACTCCCCGTTTTCGACGGAGCAACAGGAATGCTTCATTCATGGCGATGCGCGTCAGCCAGGTAGAGAACCGCGATTTCTCTTGAAAGGCGTCGAGATGAAGGAAGGCCTTGTGAAAGCTCTCCTGCGTCACATCTTCGGCATCCTCCCGGTTGTTCGTTATCCGTTGCGCCACGGCGAGAACTCTCTGCTTGTGACGGAGAACCAATTCCCCGAAAGCCTGCGTATCTCCGTGCTTTGCGGCAGCCACCAGCGCGCCGTCGGAGTCTTTGCCTACAGTGGTTCCATAAGACGTTTCCATTATTCCAGCCCCTCCCACCCGTCCGCCACACGGTAACCATCAATGAAAAGGCAATCGGAATGCCAGAGACTGTGCGTGACGAATAAAATTTGGAAGTGGCGGGCAGAGTGAGAGATACGCCGATTCTGGAGCGCCTTGGCAGGCGTTAGTCGACACAGAAAGCTGTCGAAGTGTTGACATTCCGTCCATTGGGCTGGATGACCCACGGGCTGCCATCTGTCGCCGGTTGGAGCGGCCGAAATGAAGGTCCGGTGTAAGAAGCCTAAAGGATCACCGCTCAAAAAGGATGGCTTTTTGTGACCCAGAACGGATCATCGTGAGAATAAGTCCCTTGCAAAACGCTCTTGTATCGGCTCAGAATCGCGTCGCAAATAGTTCAAGTCGTCCGGCCTCATCTGTCGATTCTAATTTTCGGTGCGGAGGAGAAATACGGAGACTTGGGAGCACGGCGATACCCAAATGATTGACATGGGATTCGCGCCAAAGAGCGACTTCGCCAAAAAGGTCCGTCAGTCCTTGGCTCGAGTCCTGCTCGGAGGCGTGGCGCTGTCATTGGTCACCTTCCTCGCTTCTCCATTTGAAACTCACCGTGGGGCAATCGCGCTTATTTACCTCATGATCGTAGCCGTAGTTTCGTTGACGGGAGATTTTGTTTCGTCTGCTTCCATCGCGATTGCAGCCGCTTTGTGCCTCCGGCATTTTTTTGCACCTCCACCCTCGACTCCAGGAATTGACAAGCCGCTGGATCTTGCGGCAATTATTACTTTCCTGGCGACGGCCGCCATCATCACTCGCCTGATTTCCAAGATGCAAAGGCTGACGGAGGAGCTCCGGCGCCGGGAGTCGTACTTGGCGGAAGCGCAAAGCCTCAGTCGTACCGGGAGCTTCGGGTGGAAGCCGTCCAAAGGCGAGATCATCTGGTCAGAAGAAACCTTCCGAATCTTCCAATACGACCGATCGACGAAACCGACCGTGGAACTTGTTCTCCAGCGCGCTCATCCGGGAGACGCGGCCCCCATGCAACAGACAATCGAGCGCGCGTCGCAGGACGGGAAGGATTTTGATTTAGAGTGCCGCTTGCTGATGCCGGATGGTTCCGTCAAACATGTCCACATTGTGGCTCATGCTGAAAAAGACGAGTCCGGCGAACTCGAGTTTGTTGGGGCGGTAATGGACACTACCGAGAGCAAGCGCGCGGAGAAAAAGCTGCGGCGCAGTGAGGAATCTTTGCTGGAGGGGCAGAAACTAAGCCGCACGGGCAGCTGGCGACATGATGTTGTGTCGGGGGCGGTCACAGTCTCACCGGAGATCTATCGGATACACGACATCAAGCCTGATGACGGGGCATCGAACACGGAATTTTTCTTTAGTAGGTTCCATCCTGAGGACCGGAAGCGCGTTGTGGAGCTTTTTGAAAGAGCCGAAATCGAGAAGACCGAGTTTCAAGTGGACTACCGCATTGTTCTTCCGGACGGAACGATCAAGCACCTCCATACGATTGGCCGTCCTATCCTGAACGAGCCGGGCGACCTCGTAGAATTTGTCGGGACCGTGATGGACGTCACCGCGGCAAAGCAGGCGCAAGCAGCGTTGCGGCGGAGTGAGAGTTATCTGGCGGAAGCGCAGAGGCTCAGCCACACGGGCAGTTGGGCAGGGGCTCCCGGAACAGGAGAGATCAGGTACTGGTCCGGGGAATGCTACCGCGTGCTGGGTTTTGACCCGCACAAAGGGCTGCCTCGAGTGGAAACATTCTTTCAACGTATTCACCCGGATGATCAAGCCAGGACCATGGAACAGCTCGAAACAGCCAGCTGTGAAAAGACGGAGTTCGAGTTCGATTACCGAATCGTTCATCCCGGCGGCGATGTCAGGGACATCCACACAGTAGGTCATCCCGTTTTCAGTCCATCCGGCGATCTCGTCGAATACCTCGGTACCGTGATCGATGTCACCGAGCCGAAGCGGGCAGAGGCGCTGCGTGACGGAGAGAGCCGTATCTTGGAGATGATAGCCCGCGATGCTCCGCTGGAGGAAATACTGGAGAAGCTGGTACTGGTTGTGGAAGCCCAATTTGCGGGCTTGCTTTGCTCTGTCCTGCTCCTCAATGAGGACGGGCAGCATGCCCGGCATGGTGCCGCACCCAGCCTTCCCAAGGCCTATGCCAAGGCCATCGACGGCCTTTCTATCGGACCAACGGCGGGATCATGCGGCACGGCCATGTACCGCAGAGAACCTGTCGTTGTCACCGACATTCTCCAGGATCCGCTCTGGGAGGCGTACCGCGATGTGGCCGAGCCCTATGGGTTCCGCGCCTGCTGGTCCACTCCCATAGTTGCGCATTCGGGCGGGACGCTGGGCTCGTTTGCCATGTATTACCGCGAACCGCGCAGCCCGAGCCCGGCTGAGACCCGTGCGCTGAAGTTGGCCACCCACCTCGCCGGCATTGCCATTGAACGCAAGCTGGCGCGTGAAGAGCGCGAACGATTGCGTCGGGCCCAGGCAGATCTCGCGCACATAAACAGAGTCACCACGATGGGCGAGCTGACCGCTTCCCTGGCGCACGAAGTGAATCAACCAATTGCCGCCGCCGTCACCAATGCCAAAACCTGCTTGCGCTGGCTCACGCGCGATCAACCAGATGTGGAAGAGGGCCGCGCGGCTGCCATGAGAATCGTGAAAGACGGAACGCGTGCGGCAGAAATCGTCAAGCGAATCCGCCTGCTTTTCAAGAAGGGTACTCCGGAACGGGAGTCGGTGGAGGTAAACGAAGTAATTCGAGAAATGACTGTGCTCCTCCGTAGCGAGGCAGCGCGATACGTCGTATCCATCAGGACAGAACTGGCTGCAGATATACCCCAGGTCATTGCGGATCGCGTGCAATTGCAGCAGGTGCTGCTGAACCTCATGATTAATGGCATCGAAGCGATGAAGGACGCCGATGGGAGGCGCGAGCTGGCCATTAAGTCCGAACGAGCCGAAACCGAGCAAGTTCTTGTCTCAGTCAACGATACTGGCGTGGGATTGCCCGCACAGCAGGCAGACCAACTCTTCAACGCATTCTTTACCACCAAGCCACACGGCACAGGTATGGGACTGTCTATTAGCCGATCCATCGTTGAGTCGCATGGCGGCCGCTTGTGGGCTGCCAACAACTCTCCCCACGGAGCAAGTTTTTGTTTCACTCTACCCACCAGGGCAGCGGCAAAGGAATGAACCCGCCAGACACCTCCACGGTATTCGTCGTTGATGACGATCCCTCTATGCGTCGATCCATCCAAGGATTGCTGAAGTCGGCGGGTCTGCGGTCAGAGACCTTCGGAACGGCGGAAGAGTTTCTACGCCACAAGCGACCGGATGGGCCAAATTGCCTGGTTCTGGACGTAAGCCTTCCTGGAATCAACGGTCTCGACTTTCAGCGCCAGTTGGCGGACGCGGGTATCCAAATCCCCATCATCTTTATCACCGGTCATGGGGATATTCCGATGACGGTGAGGGCCATGAAATCGGGCGCGGTGGAGTTTCTGACCAAGCCTTTCGACGACCAGGACTTGCTGAATGCGATCCACCAGGCTTTGGATCGCGACCGTGTGACGCGCCGCCAGCAGAGTACCTTTGTCGAGCTGCGAAAATGCTACCAGGCACTCAGCGAGCGCGAGCGCGAGGTCATGGGCCTGGTGGTTTCGGGGATGCTTAATAAGCAGATAGCTTTTGAGCTCGGAATCAGCGAGATCACCGTGAAAATTCATCGCGGCCACGTGATGCGGAAAATGCAGGCCGAGTCGCTGGCAGAATTAGTTAGAATGGCTTCGCACCTGGAGCTTTCACCAGGCAAAAAGTAGCTTAGTTGCAACGCGCCGCTCATGCGCAAGACTGCTTGTTAGTTTGAGAGACCCCCCGTTCAGCTATAACTTTGGCAACTTCAATTAGATTGTAGTTGCCCTCAGCTCCGTGCCCTATTCGGGCGCTCATACGAAAGTATAATTGCGCCGCTTTTGGCGACGCTGCTAAATTGCTGCTATGGCCGCTTTGGAGAAGACCAAAATGGTTGCGATTGTCGATGACGATGATTTAATGCGCAGCGCGCTACAGGGCCTGCTGAAAGCGGTTGGCTTGCCGGCGCAAGCGTTTGCGTCGGCGGAGGAATTCCTGAAGTCCGGTCAACAGTGCCAGGCTGGATGTTTAATCGCCGATATCCGCATGCCAGGAATGTCCGGTCTCGAACTACAGGCGAAGCTGAACGCGGAAGCCTGCAGGATTCCCATCATTTTCATCACGGCGCATGGCGACGAAAAAATGCGGATGCAAGCCTTGCGAGCGGGCGCCGTGGAGTTCATGGCAAAGCCGTTCGACGACGAAGCATTGCTCGAGAGTGTGCGGGTGGCTCTGGAAAGCTAAGCCTGCAAGCAGAAGTGTCATCAGGTTGCGCAAGGAGGTCCTCCGTGGCAGCTGTTGCAAGATTCGGTTCCGCCGACCAGGACGGCAATCCGCGCAGATTCGAGCAGATCATAGGTAACAGTCCCGCTCTGGAATTGGCGCTCGAACAAGTGGAGCAGGTCGCGCCTACGGATTCCACCGTTCTTATCCAGGGGGAAACAGGCACCGGCAAGGAGCTGATCGCGCGCGCAATTCACAATCTCAGCTCGCGGTGCGGACGCCCTTTCATAAAG
>Ga0210398_10000734_pt1 | contig 36224 bp, 34 predicted proteins | sample IncBWC4OmetaG_FD_161047 | JGI IMG/M metagenome (GOLD analysis project Ga0210398, IMG submission 161047) | Forest soil microbial communities from Barre Woods Harvard Forest LTER site, Petersham, Massachusetts, United States - Inc-BW-C-4-O | ecosystem: Environmental > Terrestrial > Soil >... | reverse complement strand
ACTCCTGCATTCGCTGCTCGCGGCGATGGAATATCTCCGCGCGCGCGGCGCGCAGTTTCGCCTCGTACTCCTGACTCTTGGCATCGGCTGCGGCAATCGCGGCGCGTGCCTTCTCGATCGCGCCCATGGTCCGCTCGCGCCGTTCTGCCAGCATACGCATCAGCGGGCCGTACAGCACGAAACGATAGGCAAACACCAGTATCACAAATAGGACGATGGTCGGCACAGAGCCGAGCGCAAGATCGCCAATTTGACGCAGCAGTTCATCTATCATGATTGAGCCGACGGTTGAGGTTGGAAGCTGGTGGAAAGGTAAGCGGAACCTTTGGTTGTAGCAGACGTTAAAATGCGATGTCAACGCGCGGCACGCACGCTCAACGCATTCCCCAAAAATAGGCTCAGAAAAATGGCTTTGAAATAACTTGACTCGCCGTCACACCGGCGTACACTCAGAGTATCACCTATGACCCGGTCCAGGGTCCAATGGGCCGGATGTTTGGGACCTACCTCTGCTCCCCTATATCCGGCCCATTTCTGCGTCTGCCAGCTACACCTGATACCGCCTGTAACGCCCAAGCAACGAAGCCGGCCCGGCCACCGTCATCGCCACGGAATTCCCCACAAACTCCCGCTCCCGGATCAGAGCCCCTGCGCCCAGCGCAGCAAGCACGTCGCCCTGAGACTGAGGAATCTCGAAGCGCTGTTCGACGATCGGATCGGCCACCAGGGCAGCGTCGATATGGGCCAACAGCTTGTCGATGCCACAGCCGAGCCTGGCGGAGACGGCGACCGCCCCGCCGGCCTCCAGCGCGGCCCTTTCGTCCGGGGGCAGCAGGTCGATCTTGTTCAGCACCTCAATGCGGGGCTTGGATAGCACCTCCAGCTCTGCCAGCACCTTCTCCACCTCCGCTTTGTGCTCCTCCTGCATCGGGCTGGAGCAGTCGCGGAGATGCACCAGCACTTCGGCCTTCTGCACCTCTTCGAGTGTCGCGCGGAACGACGTGACCAAAGTGTGGGGCAGATTGCGGATAAAGCCCACCGTGTCCGACAAAAGCACCTTCCGACGGCTGGGCAGAATGATGGCCTTGAGTTTGGGGTCGAGTGTGGCAAACATGCGCGCCGATTCGAGCACCCCGGCTTTGGTCATGGCATTGAATAGCGTGCTCTTGCCGGCGTTCGTATATCCCACCAGAGCTACCGCCGGTACCGGAACGCCTTCGCGCCTCTGCCGCTGCTGTGTCCGAATGCGGCGCACACCTTCGATCTCCTGCTTCAGTTGCAACAGCCTGCGCTGAATCCTGCGGCGGTCGGTTTCGAGTTGCGTCTCGCCCGGGCCGCGTGTGCCGATGCCGCCTCCCAGCTGAGACATCGATGCGCCCCGTCCCGTGAGCCGCGGCAGCATGTATTCCAACTGGGCAAGCTCCACCTGCAACTGGCCTTCACGCGTGCGTGCATGACGGGCAAAAATATCCAGGATCAGCTGCGTGCGATCCACCACCCGGCAGGGCAGCGCGTTTTCCAGGTTGCGGAGCTGTGTCGGGGTCAGGTCGTGATCGAAGAGAATTACATCAGCGTTGGAGGAAGCGGCAATGCCTTCCAGCTCCTCCACCTTGCCGCTGCCAATCAGGGTCGCCGGATCGGCCTTCGGTCGGCGCTGGACAATCTCCGCCGCAATCTCGGCCCCGGCTGATATCACCAACTCGCGGAATTCTTCGAGCGAAGCTTCCATGCCGAATGAAGCACTGGGAGCAGACTCAGCCATCTCGCCTTCACCGGAGGTGGCCAGCGCGGCTTCACGAGCCAATGCCGCCGTGCGCGTCAGCTGACGCCGCTGGGCCGTGAAGTCGACGGAGACCAGAAGGGCGCGTTCGGCGGACTGGTTGACGGTATTCAATACGATGACAAAAGCCTATTTCATTGCGCACGCTGCAGCAGGCATAGGCGAAGGTCGGCGGAAGGATGATCGCCTCGCGCCTGCGAAGCCGCTACGCATTTTATCCGCAAGAAAACCTTATCCAGCGCGAAAACCCGCTCAGGATGGCGCTCATCCAGGCTTCGCGCTCAGGAGTTCGCGAGTTCCTGTCCGGCCGCGCCTGCGCCGGCCGATCCATGTCCCGAAGCGCCAGAGCCCGCGCCCAGCGGGCGATGTTCGCCATGCAGCACCGAACGACTGCTGACTACCGTGGAGATTGCGTGCTTGAAGATTAGTTGCTCCTGGCTGTTGTTTTCGAGCAGTACGGAGTACTTATCGAATGACCGGATTTTTCCAGTCAACTTGACTCCGCTCACAAGGTAAATCGTGATGGGGGTCTTATCCTTGCGAACGGTATTCAGAAAGGTGTCCTGAATATTTTGCGCCGGCTTGTTGTCCATGTGCCGATCTCCTTCTGCAACTCGACTGTAGTGTCTATGTCAATGGAGCGAAAAACAAATCCAGCGCCGGCAGCCTCGCCCGAGGCTGCTCGGCACAGCAATGTGAATACCACCATACGGGTTCAACCCGCTCAAATCAACCGCTTCAGCCTATTTTGCGCCTATGAGATCAAAGACGGAAGAATTGGGACGCACGTTTCTGTACGTCAGGGCAAAATAACTTGCTCCTTTAGATGCGATTTCCGGTGCAGAGGAGGTTGTTTGACTGGCCGTCGCGCGATCCCGCCCCCCTCTCCCTGGCCATACGCGGTGGCGCTTTCAGCAAGACGGATACCGGCACCGACGCAGGCGCCTGCGTCTGGGCGGGCATCGCGGGCCGCCTTTCCGAGGCGGAGAATGGCCCGGTGAACTACGTGAACGCCGAGTTCAACCAGCCTCTGTCAACCATTCAGGTCCGGGCGCAGTCTAGCCCGGAGTCTGACCTTGAGCAGCGGAGGAAAACGAATCTTTGCCCTCCGCTGCGCCGTCCAATGGGTGAAGTACAGGAGTTGAACTTGGCGGCATATTGCACCTGCTGTGGAGCTGAAATTTCGTTGAAGGCCGAGGTCTGCGTCGTTTGCGGCACGCCCCGGCACGGCATGATTCCAACGGAGAGGCCGAGCGTCGCCCCCACTAAGAAGGAGCCGGACCAGCAGGGCCATGAGAAACCCTGTAGGCCGGCAACCTACGGCGCATTCCAATCCAGAGCGTAAACGTCCTGGGTGCCGAGGTTGCGCAGCAGCAGCGGCGAATCATCGAGAGTGAGGGCCAGGAAAGTGCCCCAATACCCGGTGGTAGCCAAGCCCTTCAAATCCGGCACCTCCTCCACTTTGCGGTCGCCAATGCGTACTCTAAGCACTGCCGGATTCTGCCGTGTACGCAAGAAATAAATGAACTTCCATCCGCCGACCAGTTTGGGAAACCGGCTGTCGCGCGTGCCAGTTCTGACCACTTCCGGGTCTGAAAATCGAAGACTACGATACTTGAGTTGCCGCGAGGCATGGCGGCAATATATCGCCCATCCGGCGACCAGTGAGGTGAGTAATATCCCTGCGATTCTGGCAGGGCGGAAATCTGGTGGCTTGCCAGATCGAACACCCTGGGTTACTGAAAAATCAGTATTTACACCACGGGCAAAGACAATCTTGCCGCCGTCCGGAGACCAGCGCGGGAACATGGCGAACAATCGTCATTGATACCATGCCATCGATCGCGGTCTTGTTTTGGGTCGTACAACGCCGGGCGCAGCCGCGCGGATTTGGGGATCGAGGCTTGAGAGAAGAAATTCAACGCGTGTACTTTGGAGCTGGTACGCGCACAAGAATCCTGGTGCCTTTTCCTAGGTTGGAGACGATGTTGAATTCCCCGCCAACCAGATGGATCCTCTCGCGCATGCTGATCAGGCCGAGTCCCTCGGCAAGTCTTGCGGCTTCGACGTCGAAGCCCACACCGTCGTCGGAGATTTCCAGGCTCAAATGCTGATTCGAAGAGCTCAGCCGCACCCGGATGGCTTCGGCGCGGCTATGCTTTACCGCGTTGTGAATCGCTTCCTGCACGACCCGCAGGATTGCCAGCGCTACTACGCTGTCCAGTTTGTTGTTGCCTTTGTCACAGTAGCACTCGATCGGGATACGCAGCTGCTCGGAGCATTCCCGGCAATGGCTCTTCACCGCCGCGGCCAGGCCCAGATATTCCAGCACCGACGAGTGCAGGCCATGCGAAAGGCGGCTTACCCGCTGGGCGATAACGTCCAATTCCCGGGCCAGTTCTCTCAGGCCAGCGTGCGTCTTTTTCGGGTCGCCGGAAACCGGCTGCCCGGCGCGCAGCATCTGGATCTTGAGTATTGCCAGCGACTGTCCGATATCGTCGTGCAGTTCTCTCGCGATTCGCGTCCGGTCCGCTTCCTGGGCACTCACCATGCGGCGACTCAGTTCATCGCGCGCCAGTTCAGAGTCATGCAGCTCCTGGCCGGCCTGCTTAAGGGAGGTAATGTCCTTAGCCACTACCGTCAGGCTGCGAGGAGCACCAGTTTCATCGTCTCGGATCAACGAAAAAGCCATCTTGAACCAGAGGATTTCTCCATCTGTTCTTTTTGCGCTCATATCGGTCGAGTAACAAAATATTTCGCCTGCGGTAAGCCGGCTAAGAGTTATCTCACATTCGCTCTGCGACTCTTCAAACTGAAAGAACTCCCTGAAGTTTTTCTGCAACAGATCTCTTTTTTGATAGCCGATGAGTTCGCACAGACAATCATTCGCTGACAGCAATGTGCCGTCAAGGGTCAGCTGCGCTACGGCCACGCCCAGGTGAGCAAATGCCTCACTCCAGATGCGCTCTTGAGAGTAGTTCAATGACTCTTCCAGCGTTGAAGGAGAGACGTCGGGCGGATCAGGCCGCATAAACACTAAAAATCACCACTCAGTCGGCGCGACGAGATAAGTATATTAGGAAAGCCATAAAGCATTCATCAAAATTTACGCAAAACTGCGCCATATTACTGCGAATTTTGCGTTTCGGAACCAGCACTTTTACTAGTTATCTGCCTGCGGTCGCCTGCTTACACTTATGCGGGTGTAACCCAATGTTCCTTTGAAACGACCTGGAAATCCGGTGAAAGTGAAAAAGCTTCTGTGTGTGGACGATAACACGGAAATGTTACATTTTCTGGTCGAGTTCCTCGAGCAGGAGTTCACGATCGTTGGGACACTGTCCTCCGGATCGTCAGTCGTTGCCGCGGCCGCGAGTCTAAACCCGGACATTATCCTTCTCGACATGGATCTCGGCGATACAAACGGTTTCCTTGTTGCGGAGCAGTTACAAAACTCCGGATGTAAAGCCAGGATCGTATTTTTGTCCGTTCACGATAGTCACGATTTCATTGAGGCAGCGAAGGCGATAGGCGCCGCCGGCTATGTCTCTAAGTCACAAATCGAACGCGACCTGATGAAGACTCTTCACGGTGTGATGTAGTCGCATAGCACGTCGAGCGGCGAAGCCTCTGAAGTAACTGGGGGTAGAATGGATTCGCCAACCAGCGAAACCCCTATGGTCTGCTGGCCCTGGGGTCATCTGTTGAATGTGGTTAACATCGATTTCTTCAGCAAACTATTCTTTGGAGGCGCCACCACTCTACACTGCTACAGAGGCTGGCATGAGAACGCTCCAAGTGATCCTGCCTTGGATCGCTTTAAAAGGGAGTATCGCTACCCGGATTTCCGCTTCTTCTTGTGCTTCGCTTCCGTCTTGTGCTTCTTCTTTGCCGGATTCGGAGAAATCGGCTTGGGAGCTTCGGCGGTTGGAGGCAGGACGCGCTTGACGATTACGCCCTCCATCCGGTAGGTCTCAACCTCCGTCTGCGCGGGACGCTGGGCTCCCGTTTGCGGATCGATGGCCACGTCCTCGCCTGTCGCCACCTTGAAGGAGAAGACCGGCTGCGACTGCTTGTCGAAGACCTGGTTGCCGGTGGTTACCGGCAGATAGCCCTCCAGGTTGCGTTGGCGGAAGGCAGTCTCGTATCGGTGCTTTCGGGTATTCCAGGTGAAGACGCGAACCTGGTCGAAGTCATAGGGCAGGCCCTCCTTCCAGGAATTCATCAGCGCCACGTATTCCGGCGCCTTCTTGTCCGGGAAGTTCGAATCCGGGTCATCGACGGTGCGCAGGACGTAGGCTCCAACATATCTCTGAGCCTCCGCAAGGCCGGCGATCTCGTTAGGAATATCGATGTCGATCATCCGCGACCAGACCCATCCCACGTGCCCCTGGGAGTCACGGACCAGCCACCAATCCTGCAACACCGGAGGAGGAACCGGCGCGGGGGCGGGGGCCGGTGCCGCGGATTTGACAGAACCGTCTTTCGATTTTGCGGCTGAATTTACAGCCGATTTCTTAGCCGGAGCCGCCACCGGCGCGGCCTGAGGTGGTCCCGGCTTGGCGACCGAGGCCCGCACCAACAGCTGAAGCTTGTCGTTCTCAGGCAGCAGGAAGTAGCGATCTGTCTGTCGGCCGGGTGCGTCGTGCAGATAAGAGTCGTCGCGCAAAGTCCCCGCGACGATGACCGGGTCGTGCGCGTGCTGGGTCGCCAGGGCGGAGAACTTGTCGTAAGTCTGCTGATCGATCACAGCGTGCTCGTCGATCCAGCCGATTTCGCCTTTCTCGGTTTTCACTTTGACGAAGCGGCGCGCTCGCTCGATGACTACCAGGCGCTGCCCGTTCGAAACCTCCGCAATGCGGTTGGAGACTGCAGCCAGCCGATCGCGAAGAAATGTGCCCTTGGCTGACACGTAGACGTATTCCGTTGGAGGCTTGGGAGCGAATCGCCCACATCCCGCAAGGATCGCAAGCAGGAGCAACCAGGCGAGCCGGGAGAAGATGTACTGGCGAGACGAGGGCATGATGCATGCGCGAGAGTCGCGGTGAAAATACCTGTTTGAACGTGACTCTGAATTCACTGTAACCAGTTAGAGCACAGCATCGCAGGATCTGGCGTAGATTTTTGTGATGTTCGAGGACCGAGGAACCCCATTCAGAAACCCTTCCCGTTTTTATATTTTCTTTTGGAAGCTCGATTCGCAGAGGCTATCCTTTGGGAACCGGTAGTTGAACGGAAGGAGATTTCATGACAACCGATAGTCTTGCCAAACCGCGTGGAACAGGATGGGCCATGGTCTGGGCCGTTTTGCTGGCGATCGCTGGATTGATCGCGCTGCTCGTGCCCCTTGAAGTGGGAATCAGCATCGCAATTGTACTTTCCTGTCTCATCATTGGCGCGGGTGTTCTCCATCTGATCTTCGCAGTGGTTGCTGGAAGTTTCGGCGGATACCTGTGGCGAACCCTGATCGGTATTCTCTATATGGCCGGAGGCATTTATCTGTTCATGCATCCGGTGCTCAGCCTGGTATCTTTCACGATCGTGCTGGGCGTGGTCTTCCTGGTCGAAGGGCTCCTGCAGATCGTGGCGTTCTTCGCGATCCGATCGCTGCCCGGTTCAGGCTGGATGCTGTTCGACGGCATCATTACGGTACTTCTCGCGGCTCTAATTCTGTTTCATTGGCCGTCGAGCGCAGCATGGGCGCTTTCCACCATTGTTGGCATAAACCTGCTGATGAGCGGAACAACCCGGTTTATGTATCTGTTGGCCCACCGGCGTGTGGCAGCCACAGCATAGCTGAGGAGCCGGGTCCGGTCGCAGGATCGGACCCCAGCGTTTTAGCGATGGAGAAGGACTCAGTTGGCGGCAACAATCGCCAAAGCATTCGTGGGATCGGTGCCAGTGCTTGAAGTTTTGAAGTTAACCAGCGCTCCCGGAGTAGTGGCGCTCAGTGTGAAGACCTGAAGATCGGGTCCGCCTCCGGCGCAGACTACGGAGATGTAGGTGTGCGTGTTGTCCTCGGCGATGGCAATGGGATTTGTTCCGGTTGTAAAGGGCGAACCGGTGATCGTTGTCAAGGCGCCCGATGAGGATGAGAGGAAAGCGCTAATGCTATCCGCAGCGCGGTTGGTCACATAAAGATAGCTTCCGGTCGAATCGATGAACACGGCGGACGGCCCGGTGCCGGTCGAATAGGGCGAACCTGTCACCTCCGTCAAAGCGCCGTTCGTTCCAATGGAGAGCACACGAACGCCATTAACGCCAGTCTCGGCAACATAAAGAAAGGTGCTGGTGGGATTTACCGTCAGCCCCTGATCGGCGGCGAGCGACTGTTTTGGTTTAAGAACCTGGTTAGTATTCGTAAGCACCCCCGTAGTAGCGTTGAAAGTCAGAATGGCCACGCCCCCGGTTCCCAGTGAGGCATAGACCAGGCTGTTGTTCGGCGCGATGGTCATTTGGTACGGGCTGCTGCCAGCAGCAAGCGGCACGCTGCCTTGGGAAGTAAGGGTTCCATTGGTGGTGTTGATAGCAAAAACGTATGCCGCCGGGGTTGGATCGACTGCGAGAAGCCAATTTCCGGTTGCGTCTACACTCAAAGAGACGGGACTGATGCCGGAAACAACAGCGCTACCGCCATTGGCGACGGTAAGCGCTCCCCCGCTGCCGACCGAGTAGGCATAGATGCCTCCGGCCAGGGTGCTGACATACACGTAGCTGTTACTGGGCGTAATGGCCAGTGCGCTTGGCGACACGCCCACTGCATAAGGCGAGTTCGAAAGAGTGGTCAAACCGGTGCTGGCGATTGAAAAACCGGCAATATTGGCCGTATCGTTATTAGCCACATAAATATAGTTGCTACCGGTAGTGCCACCACCACCGCCGTTCTCATCCACAAAGAATTTTCCGCAGCCTGACAGCGCCAGGAGCACAGCAAGCGAAAGGATTCGGGGAAGCGTCGTACGGATTTGCATCTGTGCTCTCAGTTTGTCCTGTCTTCCTGCTCGGCTGCGATTTCAGTTCAAGCTTCTTGATATCACCAGAGAGCGCGAGTTGTCGCTCCGGCCCGGTGAACCAGCCCGGTGGCTCCGATAAACAGACGCGGCAGACAGCGAATTTGTTCAAATGAGAGGTCAAAAGAAGTCTGAAGTCATGTTGAACAAATAGCGATGCCATTCGAGAGCTTCAGCAGGGATGAAGAACTAGTTGGGCTGTTCCGGTTTCGGCTTCTTCGTCTTCTTACTGCCGAAGCGCTCATCGATTGGCTGGCGCCCGCGGAAGCCTGCCTCGACTGTGTGCCAGTAATCGATGCGGCCCTCACCCAGTTTCCAGCAAAGCAGCACGATCTCGCCATCGATCTGGCAAGGAAAATCGAGCAGTCCGGTGTCGAGATCCTTCACCTGGACGCCTATGGCGTCGATCTCGGCGACTGAATCCTTCGCTGCCTGAACATGCGACTCCAGTGCGGCACGCTGCCGACGCACCCGGGCCACGTCAACGAAAAGTCCGCCAGAGAGAAAAATCTTGTGTCTCAACTCCTGCATCCGGCCTTCAACCGACTCGGCGGCTTTCTTGCCTTCAATTGCACGCTTCAGAAGGGATTCAAGCACAGGCAGTAATGCCTGTGCCTCGTCCAGCGTGAAGACCTTCATTTCAAATTCGTCCATCTTTACGCCTTAATCTCAAGCATCCGATCCAGTGCAACGCGCGCCCAGTGCTTCACATCTGTGCGTACTTGGATTCGATTGACTACGCGGCCCTCGACCAGATTCTCCAAGGCCCATGCCAGGTGCTGCGGGCTGATGCGATACATGGTAGTGCACAGACAGCCGGTATCGTCCAGGGTGATTATCTTCTTGCCCTTCGGTGCAAACTCCTTCGCCAGGCGATTTACCAGATGGATTTCTGTTCCGATGGCGAACATGGCGCCCTCGGGCGCTTCCGATACCAGACGGATCAATCGCTCGGTAGAACCCATCGCATCGGCCTTCTGGCAAACCTCCCAACGGCACTCAGGATGAACGATGACATGGATACCCGGATACTTCACGCGGACGATGTCCACATGCTGCGGCAAAAAGCGCTGGTGGACCGAGCAATGCCCCTTCCACAGGATGACTGTCGCGGCGCGCAAACGATCCGGTGTAAGGCCTCCGTTAATTTGCCACGGATCGAAGACCACCATCTCATTCAGCGGGATGCCCATCGCAAAAGCGGTGTTGCGGCCCAGGTGCTGGTCGGGAAGAAACAGAATTTTATCCGCGCGTGCGAAGGCCCATTCAAAGGCCTTCCGCGCGTTCGAGGATGTGCAGACCAGTCCTCCGCGCTCTCCGCAGAAGGCCTTGATCGCGGCGGTCGAGTTCATGTAGGTCAGCGGAAGGATCTCCCCCGGCTTGATGCCTGCACCCAGCAGCGTATCCCAGCAATCCTCGACTTGCCCGATTTCTGCCATGTCGGCCATCGAACAGCCCGCGTTCAGGTCGGGCAGAATCACCTGCTGGCCTGTTCCAGGCGGATTATCGGGACGGCCTAGGATATCGGCGCTTTCTGCCATGAAGTGCACGCCGCAGAAGACGAGGTATTTTGCCTCGGTTTCGGCCGCGACTTTAGAAAGCTTGTAGGAGTCGCCGGTGAAATCGGCGAAACGGATCACTTCGTCCCGCTGATAGTGATGACCGAGCAGTATCGTGCTCTTACCCAGCTTGCGACGGGCTTCGGCAATCCTCTCATCCATGCTGTGGTCGGGCAGGGCGAGATAGTGATCGAGAGAACAACTCTCCTGCTCAAAAACAGGAGACGCAACAACAACTTCTTCTTCCAGTACGCTCATTACCATTCCGCCTTCAGTCCACTCTCAGCTTGAGAAGCTTGATGGACGGGGATGTTGAAAGCAATTCCAAGTTGCAGTCGGTTCGCTGCGGCTATGCCACCCAACCGACGGGGATGTTGCAACCTACTTATATCGATGCGCCCGAAAGGACCGTCGTCGCAAAATCGAAGGACCGTAAGAGCGTGCCAATGCAATTAGTTTAATACAACTGTAACGTCACGATAGCCGTCCGATCGAACCAGCCAGCACGTTCACAGGATGAAACCTGACCAGCCCCTCGCCACAGACCAGATGGTTTGTGACAGGTCAATCGCACAGGTATCATGACAAAGTATGCATTTTGCCGACTCCATCGTCATTTTCCTGCTCGCGCTGGTTCTCTTCGGACCCAAGCGCCTGCCGGAGATCGGACGCCAGATTGGCAAGCTCCTGGCCGAGTTCCGCCGCGCCTCCAACGACTTTAAAATGCAGATTGACGACGAGTTACGCGCTATGGAACAACAGGAGAGGCAGAAGAAGCTCGAGGCGGCAGCCGCCGACCAGGTGCCTGCCCTATCTGCCCCCGAGCCCGTCACCGAGCCGACGATTCTGCCGCCATCCTCTTCACCTCTGTCGATTTCTCCGCCATCGACGGGCGAAGTTGTCAGCACAGATTCTCCCTACGCACCTGTTACGCCGCCCGAATTGCCAGAATCGGCTCACGCAACCGTAGAAGCATCGTCCCTGGATGTCGCGTCTTTGGACATCGGCTCCAACGGCTACGCGGGCGTACCCGACGCCGCGACGCTCAACGGCACGGAGCCTGAGAAAGAACATGCCACCTTTCGTCATGGATGACATTCTCGACCGCGCCCGGTCCTCCGTAACGCAACGGGCAGAGTTACCCGGCATGAGTCTCCTCGAACACCTCGAGGAACTGCGCCGTCGCCTCATACACTCCGTCGTCTACATTATCGTTGCCTTCTGCGTTGCGTATGCCTTCCACGAGAAGATCTACAGCCTGATGCAGAAGCCGATCACCTTCGCACTGCAGAAACATGGCCTTCCAACTCAGCTGATCATTCACAATCCGATCGACGGCTTCAATCTCTATCTGAAGATCAGCTTCATGGGCGGATGCATTCTCGCGGCGCCCTTTGTGCTGTATCAGGTATGGCTGTTTATTTCGCCGGGGCTCTATCAGAACGAGAAACGCTACGTGGTGCCGTTCATGTCGGCCACGGTTGGGCTGTTTCTCGCCGGGGCCTATTTTGGCTATCGCTGGGTCTTTCCGGGTTCGCTCGATTTTCTGTTCACCTTCAGCCATGAATTTCGGCCGCTGATTGAGGTCAACGAGTACACCGATCTTTTCCTGACCGTGATCCTTGGATTGGGCATCACCTTCGAGCTGCCCATCCTGGTGCTGTTTTTGTCGCTCTTCGGCATCGTCAGCCCCCGCTTCCTTTGGAAGAACATTCGCTACGCCATCCTCATCATTTTCATCATCGCCGCGATCATTACGCCCACACCCGATGTGCTTACCATGTGCGTCTTTGCGACACCTATGCTTGTTCTCTACCTCCTCAGCATCGGCGTTTCTTTCATGGTTCATCCGAGCAGGCGCAGAAAAGCACAGGAGAGCTAGTTGCGGCGCATTCATTTCGTGGTCTTCGCGCTGCTGATAGTTGTTCAGGTTGCAGCCCATGCTTCGCCGCCAGCCTCTGTTGACTTCAACGGCGCGCGTGCGCTCACATACACACGCGAGTTTGTTTCCATCGGCGCTCGCTGGATAGGCAGCCCTGGCCATGTCCAGGCGGAAGCTTTCATACAAAAGCAATTCCAGCATGACCAGTTGCAGGAAGACACTTTTACCGCGACTACTCCCGCTGGACCGATGGAAATGCACAACTTCATCGTGCGCTTTCCGGGTAACAAAGACGGAGTGATCGTGCTTGCCACGCATTACGAGACAAACTACCCGCTGCGCAACATCAACTTCGTCGGAGCCAACGATGGTGGATCGAGCACGGGGCTACTGATTGAGCTGGCCAACCACTTGCGCGGGCGCACCCTTGATGGTTACAGCGTCTGGCTTGTATTTTTCGATGGCGAGGAAGCGGTTCAGGAGTGGTCGCACTCCGACTCGCTCTATGGCAGCCGCCATCTAGCTGCCAAATGGCAGAATGACGGCACTCTCAAGCGCATCAAAGCATTTTTGCTCGCGGATATGATCGGCGATAAGAACCTCGACATCGACCGCGATCTCAATTCCACTCCCTGGGTGCTGAACATCGTTAAGAAAGCGGCAATCAGCCTCGGCTACCAATCCTATTTCTTTGCGCATGACGATCAGGTCGAAGACGACCATCTACCCTTTATGCAGCGGGGGGTGGCCTGCGCTGACATTATCGACCTTGATTACGGCCCACAGAACTCCTATCACCACACCGCGCAGGATACGATGGACAAGCTAAGCGCGAAGAGCCTGACCATCGTGGGGAATGTTTTGCTTGAAACTATCCGGCTATTGAACCAACATTAACCAATGATCGCGGGCGCATCGATTGGCTACTGGGTCGCCTTTCACGCGGTCGTCGCCATCCTGCTCGTCGTCGATCTCGCAGTCCTTCAACGCAACAACAAGACGGTTTCCATCCGCGCAGCGTGGAGCTGGACCGCTGTTGTCGCCGCTCTCGCTTTCTTTTTCGCCGTATGGCTGTCGCAGACAGAAGGCAAACAGATGGCCCTCGAATTCCTCTCCGGCTATCTGGTCGAAGGTTCGCTGAGCGTCGACAATCTCTTTGTATTCCTGCTCCTGTTTCGCTCACTAGGGCTGGACACCGAACAGCAGCGCCGCGTATTGCTCTGGGGCGTGCTCGGCGCTATCGTGATGCGCGGGTTATTCATATTCGTGGGCGCATCGCTACTTGTCCGCTTTGCATGGGTTGAGTATGTCTTCGGGGCATTTCTTTTGGTTGCGGCCGTCCGCCTGCTGTTTCACAAAAAGGGCGGAACGGCACCATCCGGGCCTGTGCGCTGGCTGCAAGGAAAATGCCTGGGCGTGGCAGGGGAGAAACGGCTTGCGCTCTCGCCGTTTCTGATGATTGTGCTCGCTGTCGAAGCGACGGACCTCATCTTCGCGCTCGACTCGATCCCGGCGGTTCTCGCCATTTCCCGGAACATCTTCATCGTCTACACGTCGAATATCTTCGCGATTCTTGGTCTCCGGTCACTCTACTTCGCGCTATCGAGCGCTCTCGATCGTTTGCGACTGCTTCACTATGGACTGGCCGTGATTCTTGCCTTCGTAGGCATCAAGATGCTGACGAGCCGCTGGATGGAGATACCTGTTACCTGGTCTCTGGCCTTCATCGTGATTGTGCTGGCAATCTTTACGCTTGCCAGCCGCTTCACGGAGCCAAAGACGACCTTACCTTAAGGCCGAAGATAATTGGGGCATAGCCTCGAAGGTGACGTTTCCTCTACGAATGACCGAATGCCGGGCGAAGTGTGCGTCGTCGCGACGGGGAAAGTCCTTCCGATAGTGCGCGCCGCGACTCTCCTCGCGGGCCAACGCGGAAATCACAATCAACTCAGCGACGGCGTGCAAATTCGCCAGTTCAAGGGACGCCCGTTCCGCAGCGGGAGTGATCTCAGCGCGCATCCGTTCTAACTCCTGCTCCATTGCGCATAGTCCGCTCGCATCGCGCAGCAGTCCGGCATCCTGCCACATTCGCCGTCGCAAATTGCGCAGCAAAGCATCTGAATTCTCAGCAGCCGTCCTCGCGAATTGCGGCGCGGCGGAGATGCGTCCAACGTCGTTAGCCGATACCTCGCGCATGCTTGCCGCTGCGCGTGCGCCGAAGACCAATCCCTCCAGCAGCGAATTGCTGGCTAGCCGGTTTGCGCCATGCACGCCTGTGCACGCGGCCTCGCCCGCGGCGAAGAGCCGCTCCAGAGAGGTGCGTCCATCCACATCCGTTTTCACTCCACCCATCAGATAATGAGCCGCCGGACGGACCGGAATCAGATCCCTGGACAGGCTCAGCCCATCCTGCGCCAGAAATCGCGAAATGCCGGGAAAGCGCCCGGACAGGTCGATGGCAGTTACGTGCCGCATATCCAGATAAACCGAAAGCTGCTCACCCTCTCTCGTGCCAAAGCTCTCGCGAGTGATGGCACGCGCGACAACATCGCGTGGCGCCAGTTCCAGCAGCGGATGGTAGCGCTCCATGAAACGCTCGCCGCGCGCATTGCGCAGATATGCACCCTCACCCCGCAGCGCCTCGGACAGTAGAAAGCGCGGCACCCCCGGCAGGCTCAAAGCGGTGGGATGAAACTGGTAGAACTCCATGTCGGCGATGTCCGCGCCTGCGCGCCAGGCCATCGCGATGCCGTCGCCGGTAGCCACCGCCGGATTCGTCGTATCGCTGTAGACCTGTCCCGCACCGCCGCTCGCCAGCAGCACGGCCCGCGCGCGAACCGTATACAACTCGCTATTTGCGTCCAGCAGAAAAGCGCCAACGACAACACCGCCTTCGACAATCAAATCAGCGGTCGTCGTCCAATCAAGCAGTGTGATGTTTTTGTGTTCGCGGGCATGAACCAGCAGGGATCGACCGATCTCCGCGCCGGTCGCATCGCCATGCGCATGCAGAATGCGATTCCGGCTGTGCGCACCTTCGCGAGTCAGCATGAGCTTGCCGTCTTCACGGTCGAAGCTCGTACCCCAACGCAGCAACTCTTCCACGCGTAGCGGGCCTTCCTCTACCAGCACTCGCGCCGCATCGCGATCAACCAGCCCATCGCCGGCGTCAACCGTGTCCTCCAAGTGGAGCGAAACATCCTCTGCCCCGCCCAGCGCAACCGCAATCCCGCCCTGCGCGTAGTTGGTGTTCGACTCCCCGAGCGCCTCCTTGGTGACGACCAGCACACGCCCGACTTCAGAGAGCTCAATCGCCGCGCGTAATCCCGCAATGCCCGCGCCCACAATCAGAAAGTCCGTCTCTGTAGCAATGGCCATAACGTTTGAGGCTACCACGTCTGTCGTAACGTTTTTAGACGACCCCATGAGGGCAAAAGGTTCACACTCCGGTTCGCAGTCCGATACGATGAAAAGATCGTGCGCACCATTCACGTCAAAACTGCGTCTGCCAGCTACCCCGTGCACGTTGGCGGCAACTTTCTCAATCATTTCGGCTATCATCTGCGAAAAGTCGAGGGTGCCGCCAAGCGACGTACTTTCATCCTCACTTCGCCCGAAATCTGGTCGCTTTGGGGCAAGCAATTTCTGGCGGCGCTCCCACCCGCTGAACAGCCGTCGGTCCTCTTCCTTCCAGCCGGAGAAACTAACAAGCGCCTGATCCAGGTTGAGCGGCTTTCGACCGAACTCGCCGCCGCCGGTGCGGACCGCTCCTCGCTGTTGATTGCTTTCGGGGGAGGAATCGTAGGCGATGTGGGGGGGTTCCTCGCCGCCATTTATATGCGGGGCATCGACTACGTTCAGATGCCTACCACGCTGCTTGCCCAGGTCGATTCCTCCGTCGGCGGCAAGACCGGTGTCAATCTAACCGTGGGCAAGAATCTCATCGGCAGCTTCCATCACCCGCGGGCTGTGTTTGCCGATGTTGGCGTGCTCGAAACTCTGCCCGCACGCGAACTTCGTGCTGGACTATTCGAAAGTGTCAAGGCGGGAATTATTCGTGACGCCAGCCTCTTCCGTTTTCTCGGACGTAACCGGCAGGCGATCCTCGCCTGCGATCCCACCGCTCTCAAGCGCGTCATCAGCGCATCGGTTCGCATGAAGGCGAAAGTTGTCGGCATCGATGAGCACGAATCGGGCCTGCGGATGATCCTTAACTTCGGCCACACCATCGGCCATGCGATCGAGGCAGCGACGGGCTACAAGAAACTGCTACACGGCGAAGCGATCGCGTGGGGCATGCTCGCGGCGCTGCATATCAGCCGTATGCGTACACTGATTCCTGAACGAGATGCTGCTCGCATCGAGAAAACCATCCACGCATATGGCCCACTGCCCCGCTTTCGGGCGCGCGTTCCCGAATTACTCGACGCTGCCGGTCACGATAAGAAAAACAAGGCAGGCAGGCGCCGCTTCGTCCTTTGCCCGGGCATCGGCAACGCCGTTGTCGTTGAAAATGTGACTGATACGGAGATGATCTTGGCGATTGAAAAGATACTCAACGAGGCGGCCCGGTGAATGCTCCGACCAGTGCTTCCGGAGCGCGTCCCGCAGGCGCAACTGACGAGCAAAGCTCGTCAGTTGCAGTCCAGGAGATGTTCGACAGCATCGCCCCACGCTACGACCTGCTGAATCATGTGCTGTCCTGTAACATTGACCGGTTGTGGTGGTGGCGAGCGGCGCGCGCTTTCCGCCGAATCCTCGCGCGACCTGAGTCGGCGATCCTCGACATCTGCTGCGGGACCGGGGATATGGCTTTGGCGTTGCTCCGCCATCGTGCCGCAAGTGCACGACCCGTCCTGGCTGCGGATTTTTCGCACGCAATGCTGGTGCGCGGCGCGGCTAAATTTCAGAATCGCAGCGTTGTTGCGATCGAGGCTGACGCGCTCCATCTTCCGCTCGCCACAGACTCGCTCGACCTCATTACCAGTGCTTTTGGATTTCGCAACCTCGCCAACTACGGAGCAGGTCTGGCCGAATTCCACCGTGTGCTCCGTTCCGGAGGTGAACTCGGGATTCTCGACTTCAGCGAACCCGGCGGCTTCATCGGCAAGCTTTATGCCTTCTATTTCCGCCGCGTGCTGCCCGCTATCGGCGAGCGTCTGTCGGGTATGGGGAGTGCCTACGCCTACCTGCCGGCCTCGGTAAAGCGTTTTCCGCCGCCTCAGCGAATGATGGAAATGATGCGTGAGGCTGGCTTCATACAAGTATCCTGGACCCCCTACAGCTTCGGCATCGCCGGGCTGTATCGCGGCGTCAAACCCTAGCCCTCGCGGCTCCGCCGAGTGTAGGCTGAAGGTTGCGATGAGCGAGGTCGTCACCCAGAATCCGATCCCCAGCGCGGGCGCGGAAAAACGCTCCGCCGCCTTCCTCTCGGTTGCCGCGGCCTGCGTAATCACTGCACTCAAGCTCGTAGTCGGTCTCATCACCGGCTCACTCGGCATGCTCTCCGATGCTGCCCATTCGGGAGTGGATCTTATCGGCGCCGGCCTCACTCTGATTTCCGTCCGCGTCTCCGACAAGCCCGCGGACGAGGATCATCCTTACGGGCACGGAAAGGTCGAAAATCTTTCCGGCTTCTTCGAGACCTTCCTTATGCTGGCATCGAGCGTATGGATCACCATCGAAGCCATCATTCGCATCTTCATTCGTCCCGTCGCTGTCCGTCACACGGTCTGGCCCTTCCTTGTGCTCTTTCTGTCGATTGCGGTCGACTATGGCCGTTCACGCCAATTGAAAACTGTCGCGGAACGGTACCATAGCGATGCGCTCGCCGCCAACGCGCTCCACTTTGCCTCGGACATCTGGTCGAGCGTCGCCGTCCTGATCGGGCTCGGCGCATCATGGCTTGGGAGTTCCACACTGGGCGCGAAGCTTGGAATCGAATGGCTTCGCTTCGCCGATCCAGTTGCCGCTATCGTCGTTTCCTTTCTCATCCTGCATTTCGCCTGGCGGCTCGCGTGGCGAACCATCGATGCGCTCACCGATTCCATCCCAGGGGAGACCCGACGACGCGTCCTCAACGAGCTTCAGCGCACCGACGGAGTTCTTTCCATTGATCAGGCTCGTATGCGCCGCTCAGGCGGCAGCTATTTCGCCGACTTTACCCTTTCGCTCTCACGGCAGCTCACATTCCAGCGCACAGAAGAGCTGGTGCATGAGGCCACGGCCGCAGTCCACCGCATTCTTCCCGACGCCGACGTTGTCATTCACACCGTTCCCCGCTCTACCATCGCCGAGAGTATTTTCGACAAAGTGCGCGCCGTCGCCTCGCGCAACAACGTTGTGTTGCATGACGTCAGCGTTCAGTCCTTCGATGGCAAGGTGCGCGTCGAGCAGCACATCGAGGTCGAGGAAAACATGCCACTCAAGCAAGCGCATGATTTCGTCCGCCGCATCGAGGATGAGATACGCCAGGAGCTACCTCAGGTCGCTTCGGTGCTCACCCACATTGAAAGTGAACCAGCAACCATCGAGCGTCCGCAAACCCTCGAGCGCGACCGCAACCTTGAAAAGCAGCTGCGACATGCCGCCTCTCAGCTTTCTGAGATCATCGATATTCACGAGGTCATCACGGGCCGCATGGGTGACAAGCTGCAGCTCTCATGTCATTGCACGCTGCCCGACGAGTTGCCCATGCAGCGTGTCCACGAGGTCATCACGGATCTCGAGGATCGATTCAAACTGGAGTGCCCGGAGATTCATCGCGTGCTCATCCATCCGGAACCCGCAACCGATAACCACCATCACTGAGGGCAGGAACCATGATCGCCAGCGCGGAGTGGCAACAAGGGACGATCTTCGAGGGCCGTTCCGGAAGCGGTCACAGCATGGTCTACGATGCGAGCGCTGACCACGTCGCCGGACCAACTCCCATGGAGGCAGTCCTCGCCGCACTTTGCGCGTGCACGTCGGTGGACGTCGTCAGCATTCTTCAAAAGAAACGGGAACCAATCGCCGGTCTCACCGTGTCGGCAACCGCCGAGCAGTCCGCCGCGCCACCGCGCGTCTTCACCCGCATTCACCTTGTCTATCGCATCGCGGGAAACGTGACCCGGAAAGCCGCAGAAGACGCTGTCGCGCTCTCCAAGAACAAATACTGCTCTGTTTCGAAGATGCTCGAGAAGGCCGCCGAGATCGACTACTCCATCGAGTACGCTGGTTAAGGAGTGTTCCGCGCATTCAAATTTGTGCTCGTTGTGCTTATGCTCGCCGTGGTGGCCTTGTTCTCCGCCATTGCGACCATGCATTTCGCGATCCACGGCGCTGAGGTCACCGTTCCCAGCTTCAAAGGACTCACGGTGACGGAAGCCACGGAGAAGGCCGCGTCACTTGGCTTGAATCTCAGCGTCGACAATCACTTCTATAGCGTCGACATACCCACCGGCCGTGTTCTCAACCAGTCGCCGGCAGCGGGAACGGTCGTTCGCCGCGAGTGGCACGTTCGTCTCACCGAGAGTCTTGGCCCGCAGCGTGTTGCCATTCCCGATTTAACCGGCTCAGACCAGCGGCTTGCATCCCTCCAGATCCGTCGCGTCGGCCTCGAACTCGGGGCCACGGCAGAGATGCCCTATGCCTACGCGCCTGCAGGTACGGTCATCGCACAGAATCCTCCACCCGATGCCACTGGTGTTGAGCGTCCCAGTGTAAGCCTGCTCATCGCCGCTCCGCCCCTCGACGCAAGCGGTGGCGTGGTCATGCCCGACCTCACCGGACAGATATTTTCTCAGGCCGCGCTGGCTATCGCCCACGCCGGCCTGAAACTTGCGCCGGTCAAGAATGTACAAGCGTCTGTGCCAGACGTCGCAAGTACCGCCTCCGTCCAGCAGCCCCAACCGGTCGTTCCCCTTGGAACGGTCATAAGTCAAAATCCGCCTCCTGGCCATCGTGTCGATGCTTCGATTCCCATCGAACTTACCGTTGCACAGTAGCGTTCTCGGCAAATACTCGCTCCAGCCGCGCGTTTCCCGCAACCAGTGCTTTCGGCGCCGCAAGACTTCCTCTGATGGCAACGAGCGCAACACCGCCTCAACCACCAGCTCCGCGCCAATCACTTCAGACTTCACGAGGTCCAACAGGAATTCCGTGGCCACGCCCTGCCGCGTCAACGCCATCGCCGACAACAGCACCGAGCGAAACCAGGGATCGCGCGCTATCTCCCAGCGTGCCTTCAACATCTCGAAGGCTTCGACGGAATGAGTGGCCGCCATCGCCAGGGCCGCTTCGCCGGCCGCGTCATTTTCCTCGGCGAGGAAGCGGCTCACCCACGACAGCGCCGAAGAGCCATCAATCCGCAGTACGCCCGCATAGCACGCACCCAAAATCTCCGGATCCTCGTCACCACCGATCTGCGCCCGCAATCGCAGCAGAAGCGAAGCGGTTGGGGAACCGACCTGCTCCACAGCGCGCACCGCATCGCCACGAGCCGATTTGTCTTTGTCCACCAGCACATCGAGTAAATAACCCAGCAAATCCGCCTCCGAAACCGTGCGGCATTGCACCAGGGCCAGCGCGCATGTTCCTCGCAACGTGCCGGCGGTGTCGGAGCGCCCGCCCCACACGGCCTCGAGTTGGACATGTTTGATGCCGCGCAGAAACGGCGCGGGTTCCTGCAATTCCAGAGCTGCCAGCGTCCGGCTCAGTGAGTTTTTCGCCCAGCACTGCGGATCGCGCTTCTCGGCGTCCTCAAAAAAGCGATCAAAGGCCACAAGCAGATCCGGAAGCAACTCGTTGACCTGGTGCTGCTCCACCAGAGCGGCGGCCTTGGCGACGATGTAGTTGTTCTGTTGTTTCAGCGCCGCCCTCAGCGGTGCTACACAGGCCTCAACTGGCAGCTCCCGCAACTCTTCGAGAGCCGCGAGTTGCGCGTCGAAATTCTTCCTTCCGGGCATGGCGATGTACCCTTTTGATCCGGTGCTAGTTTCTTATCAGCAACGCCGCGAAAAAGCCGTCACAGTTGTGGACGCCGGGAATCGTGCGCAGAAATCCATCTTTCAACACCGAGCCACTCAGCCGTTCCGCACCATCTTTCGTGACAATGCCTTCGGCGGCCAGCCTTGTGAGATCATTGCTGAGCGGACGCAGTTCAAAATCGGGGTGCGAAGCAAGAGCCTCCGCGACCACTACTTCATTCTCTTCCCGCTCCAGAGAACAGGTCGAATAGAGCAGTCGCCCTCCCGGTGCCACCCCGGCTAGGGCGGAGGACAGAATCTTCACCTGCCGGGCATGCTGCCTTGCAATCTCGTCCTCGCTCACGCGAAAGCGTATCTCCGGGTTGCGGCCAATTGTCCCGGTGCCCGTGCAAGGGACATCGCACAGGATGAGATCATACTCGGGTTGCAACGGTGTCGCCGTCACGTCGCGCACTTCAAGCCGCAGACGCTCTTCAGTTGGCGCGAAGAGTCGTCGCATCGCATCCAGTCTGCGCTTGCTTACATCCCATGCGGTGATTTTCGCTTCCGGATTTCGCTCCGCGAGAATCGCGGTTTTCCCACCAGGAGCCGCGCAGGTATCAAGAATCCTGTCTGCATGTCCGGCCAGTTCGGCCACGAGTTGCGATCCTTCGTCCTGAATGCGGACACGACCTAGCCGAAATGCCTCGCTGCGCACGATATCTCCGCCCGTCATGCGCCGTGCAACGGTGAGGAATTCTCCCGTATCAAGTTCTATGCCCTCATCGATCAGATCCCGCTCCACGGTCGGATCGACCAGTCGAATACAAACCGCCGCGGGCTCCTGATTGAATCGGCAGATCGCCGCTGCTGCATTTAGCCCGTAAGCGCGACACCAGCGCTCGACTATCCACGCCGGATGTGCGTATGTATCGGCCATCTGCGCCACGTTTCCCGCGGTCGGGACTGCGGACTCGCGCGGAAGCCGTGCCAGCTTGCGCAGGACGGCGTTTACCATACCGGCAGCAAACGTCTCTCCCGTCTGCTTAACCAGCTCGACACTCTCGCCGATTGCCGCGTAGGCCGGAATGCGATCCAGATAGAGAAGCTGGTAGGCACCGAGACGCAAGGCGGTCTCGACGGTGGGCGTGAGCGCAGCGTCAGGACGTGACAGCAAGGCGCGAATGTGTGCGTCGAGCTTCAACCGGCAACGCAGCGTGCCCAGCACAAGCGTCGTTGCCAGAGCGCGATCCTGTGCCTTGAGCACATCCACCTTGTGCGAGCGCAGCAACTCGTCGCTGTGTGCTCCGCTGCCCGCAACTTCCCACAGGATTTGAAATGCAACGGCACGCGCGCGAGCGATCATTGCTCGCCGAGCCTGTTGCCGCTTTTTAGCAGATGCCCGTGGAGAAAGTCTCCCGCCGACATCCGCTTCTTCCCTTCCATCTGTACTTCCACAAGTTCCAGCCAGGTTCCCCCGCCGCAGCGGACGAACAATCGGTCCCGCTCAACGCGGATTGCGCCCGCGTCCGCGGGACCGCCTACCAGCGCGCTCGGTTCGTGGGGCATCAGTTGATGCGCCGTCAGCTTCTTCCCGCCGAGCATCGTCCATGCGCCCGGCCAAGGCTGAAAGCCTCGCCACCGGTTGGAGACCGTCATCGCAGGCTGCGAGAAATCCATGCGTCCATCGTCGCGCGTCAGGATGGGAGCAAATGTCGCCAGCGAATTGTCTTGTTTGGTCGGGGATATCGTTCCCCCGGCCAGTGCGTCCAGTGTTTCGACCATCAGCGCAGCGCCCATCTCCGCTAATAATGGGTAAATATCTGTTGCGGTCTGGTCCGGAGCAATCGTCATCTCGCGTTGCAGGAGGATGTCGCCGGTGTCGAGTCCTTCGTCGAGGCGCATCGTCGTCACGCCCGTAACCGGTTCACCGTTGGCGATAGCCCACTGGATTGGCGCCGCGCCGCGATACTTCGGCAGCAGCGAGCCATGCAGATTCAGGTTGCCGAAGCGCGGCAGATCGAGCATCCACTTTGGAATGATTCGCCCATAAGCGACTACCAGAATCGCGTCGGGCGCGATGGTTTCGAGCTGGGCGCGAAACTCCGCGTTTTTCTTGATCTTCTCCGGCTGCACGATGGGGATTCCGGCGGCCACTGCCGCTTCTTTCACCGGCGGCACAACCTTCTGCAGGCCGCGGCCGCTTGGCCTGTCCGGCTGGGTGACAGCGAGAACGATCTCGTGGTCCGCGCGCAGCACCGCCTTGAACGTAGGAACAGCAAACGAGGGCGTTCCGCAAAAGACTAATTTCATCCCAGATCTACCGAGCGAATCCTTACCACTCGCCGGCCTTTTGCAGCTTGCGAATTTTGCGTAAAATCAGGTCGCGCTTCAGTGCGCTCACGCGTTTGAAAAACAAAATGCCGTCCAGGTGGTCGATCTCGTGTTGAAAGGCGCGTGCCAGCAGCTGTTCACCGTCCAGCTCGAACCATTCACCTTTTACATCCTGTGCGCGCACTTTCACCTTCGCCGCGCGGGAAACCTTTTCGCGAATGTCCGGGAGACTGAGGCAGCCCTCTTCTTCATATTGCTTGCCTTCACGAAGAACGATCTCCGGATTGATGAGAACGATCTTATCGGCAGGCTTCTCTTTAAAACTCAGATCGATCACAGTGATGCGTTTCGAAACAGCAACCTGTGGAGCTGCAAGGCCGATACCTTTGGCGGCATACATCGACTCGAACATATCGTCCACGAATTTGCGCAGCTCTTCATTGAACTCGGCGACGGGCTCGGCGGGACGCTCCAGAACTGGCTCGGGATATTTAACGATCTCTAGAATCATCTATCTCAGTAAGAACGAATCTGCTCAACGTAACCATCATAGTTACGTTTTAGTTCGCGCAGGGAGTCTCCACCAAATTTGTCCAGCACAAGCCGTCCGAAGGCTAGGGCGACCATAGCCTCTGCTGCTACACCTGCCGCCGGAACCACGCACACATCACTGCGTTCATACGCGGCCTTGGTTACTTCGCGCGTGTCGAAGCGCACAGATGCCAGCGGACGCCGCAATGTCGAAATAGGCTTCAGGTAGCCGCGCACCACGACGTCTTCGCCATTCGAGATGCCGCCTTCGATGCCGCCCGCATTGTTGTGCTCACGCGTGAATCGCGTGTGGGCGCCGTTCTCGCGGGCCTCGGCATAGCCGATGGCATCGTGAACCTCCGAGCCCAACGACTCAGCCGCGGTTACACCCCGGCCAATCTCCACCGCTTTCACGGCCTGCAATGACATGACAGCCTGCGCCAGAATTCCATCCAGCCGCTCGTCCCAATTGGCGTAGGTGCCGACGCCAGCCGGCGCGCCGTGAATGACTACCTCGAAGACGCCGCCAATCGAGTCGCCCGTACGCAAGGCCAAGTCCACTTCAGCCTTCATGCGCGCCTCCGCTTCGTCGTCCACGCAATTCAGCAGCACTTCTTCTTTATCTCGCAGCGCGCTGATCTCTTCCCAAGCGGCATCGCGAGTGAGTTCGGCGCGGCCAACACGGATTACGTGGCTCGCAATGTCGATGCCTAGCTCCAGCAACAGGGATTTCGCGACGGCTCCGGCGGCCACCCGCGCCGTCGACTCGCGAGCCGAGGCCCGCTCCAGCACATACCGCGCGTCGGGAAAGTCGTATTTGAGGGCTCCGGCAAGATCGGCATGCCCGGGACGAGGTGAGGCTACCGCTTTATGTTTTGCGGGGTCGCCGGCCGCAACCGGCAACGACTCCGTCCAGTTCTTCCAGTCGCGATTTTCAATCTCGATGGCGATTGGTGAACCGATGGTCTTGCCGTGCCGCACTCCGGAGAGAAAGTGCGCGTTATCCTGCTCGATGCGCATGCGGCCGCCACGTCCGTAGCCCTGCTGGCGGCGCCAGAGCTCGCGATTCACGAGAGCATCCTCGATCGGAACGCTGGCAGGCATTCCCGACACCAGCGCGATCAGGCTCTCGCCGTGCGACTCTCCTGCGGTAGAAAAACGTAACATGCGTGCTCGTCCAGCCCTGAATCCAGCTTCATTTCTGGCATTGGATTCAACTGTTTATTCTAGATCAATCGCCGATAAGCCAGGCATGCTGCGCAGGATTCAGGGGAACGACGGACAGCCTTCCCTGGCTGACGAGGGGCGAGTCGGCAAAAAGCTTGTTCGCCTTGATCTCGGCCAGGGTATGCGGCTGCTTCACAGGTTTGCCCACCTTGATACGGACCAGCGGCACGCTGGGATTGCTGGCATCCACGGTCAGGACTTTGGCCGTTCCTACAGCCGTCTTCTCATCGCCGGTGTGATAGATCACCAGGTCGTCGCCGGGCTTCATGCCGCGCAGAAATTTCACCGCCGCCGGATTCGTCACGCCATCCCAGATCGTCTCGCCATCCCGTTCCAGGTGGGCAAAGGAATACACGCTCGGTTCCGTCTTCAGTAAATACGCCATCGCCTGCCTCCTGCTTAGTCTTCTTTATCATGCTCTTTGCCGAGGAAGGGCATAGTGTTGAGCAAAGGCCGCTCCAGAGAGCGTACCCACTCGGTCACTTCGCTCGCTCCGCGGCCAGCCGTCACATTTCGCGCAAATTCGCTGTGCATAGTCTGCATCTTTGCATCCATGTCGTCCAAATAATGCAGAAGAACTGCCTCCGGAACCATGGGCAGCTTGGGTGATCCAAACTCATATTTCCCGTGATGGCTCAGTACCAGATGTTCCACCAGCATCCGGAGGGGCGGCGGAAAATCCGGCAGCGCTGCGATCTTCCTGTCGATCAACGCCACGCCAATGGTAATGTGCCCCAGCAGCTGGCCCTCGATAGTGTAGTCGAAGTTCGTGCCCCAGCGTAGCTCCTGCAGCTTGCCGATATCGTGCAGAATGGCCCCGGTCAGCAGCAAATCACGGTGAACCCGATAATGCTTCGCCGCCAGATCGGCAATGCCCAGTAGCGAGACGACATGCTCCAGCAAACCGCCAATCCAGGCGTGATGCATGCTCTTGGCCGCGGGCGCCTCGCGGAAGGTGGCGGCAATTTCGGGATCATCCAGGAATGACCGCAGCAGGGCTTTTAGGTGGAGATCTGTAAAAGTCTCCACGTACCCATTTAACTCCGCCCAGAGTTCATCGATATTGCGGTCCGTGTGCGGAACATAGTCTCTCAGATCGAACTCGCTCAGCTCCGCCTTGCGAATCCGCTCGATGTTCAACTGAAGAAATTCTTTGTACCGGCAAACCTGCCCGCGGACCTTAACCACATCACCGTCTGCAAACTCGCCCGCGTCGGCCGTCTCCCACATCCGCGCCTCAATTTGCCCGGTGCGGTCACCCAGGGTGAGGGCGAAATAGCGCGACCCGTCTCTCTTACTGCGCACCTGCTTCGAGACCACGGCGAAAAACGCCGTGATGGCCTGGTTTTCATATTTGGCCAGGTCCGCGATGTACGGTTCTTTCATCGTGCTCTGCGGCTAGCTATGCGGTGTTGCCGGCGTTGCGGGCGGCGCAGGAGCTGCTGCCGGAGCCGGAGAGCCAGTGTCACTGCCCGTTGTTGCAGGCGTTGCGGGCTGTTCACTCGACGGAGCAGACTGCTGGTTATCCTTCTTTTCATCCGTCATGCGGCGCTTTGGACCCGTCTTGCTCGGATTAGGTTTCTTCGTCTTCGAAGTATCGCCATTCAGCCCAAGCGGTTTTGCCTGCTGTTGCTGGGTGGCAACTTCGTCCGGCGTGGCCGGCGCAGGCGCGAAGGGATCGATTTTATTGCTGTTGTCCTTCTTGGTTTTCGGCTGCTTCGCGCGATCCGAATAGCGAGTCTTCTTGGCCACCTCGGGTTGCTCCGGGTTGGCTATCGAGCCATCGGGATTCATCGTGTGCAGGTTGGACGGTGTGCTATTCGCTGCCACCTGGGTAGTATCGCTGGCCGAACTTGCGCCCGCGTCCTCCGTCTTGGTCGTTGCCGACGGCAGAGTCTCCCGGGGAGCCTGCCCAAAACGAATCTTTTCCTTCTTGCCGGGCTTCATGGTGGTCGGAGTGCCGCTCGCTACCTGTTTTGTCGAATCGGCAGAACTCGAAGTCGGACTTGCATTCGGCGTTGAAGCGGCTGCGGTAGCCGTCGAACCTCCAGCCGTTGAGCTCGCTGGAGGACTGCCCTGCGGCACATCTGCAAGCGAGGGGACTCCTTCAGGAGCCGCCGGCGCTGTCGTCTCAGCGGTCTGCGCGGGCACAGGCTTCGAGGCGTTGCGTCCACGCTGCTTGAAACGGGTCCGCTCGAGGTGCTTTTTCTTCTTCGGCGTGGGCGGCGCGTAGGCGCTATACACGGGCTTCATTTCGTTCGGACTGGCGCCGGAATCTTCATAACCGGGCTTAATGTCGATGTAGGCGTCCTCGCGCAACTTAGTGAGGTAGTCGCGCAAGGCTGGGTTCATCTTCGCCATGCCTACGGCATCTTCAACTTGCGGCTCAACATCCTTGAGTGGAGGAATTCCGCCCGGCGTGTGTTCCATTACCTTCAGGATTACGTATCCCTGCTTGGTACGAATCGGCTCCGTAAATTGTGCCACCTTCAGATCGAAGGTCTGATCTTCCAGAACCTTGGCCAGCTGTCCTCGCTTGAATTCGCCCAGGTCGCCGCCATCCGCAGCGGTAGGACCGCCGGAAGAACTTTTTGCCAACGCTGCAAAATCGCCGCCCGCCTTCAGTTTCGCTTCGATGTCGTCGGCCTTCTTCTTCGCGTCGGCCACCTGCGCCGCGTCGTCAGGATTCGCCGTCGGAACCAGAATCTCGCTCAGCTTCACCTGCTCCGGCTGGTCGAACTCCTGCTTGTGTTCGTTGTAATACCTTTGAATTTCAGTCGGAGTGACATTGACATGCCGCCCCACCTCATCGCGAATCACTTGCTGAGTGATGATGCGGTTGCGAATACTCGCCTTGAAGTCTTCCCAGGAGACACCCTGCGCTTCGGCGGCTTTTTGCAGATCCTCCATCGAATCAAGGTGGTTCTCCTTGCGCATCTCGTCCAGGCGCTTGACTAATTCCGTTTCACCAGTAATATCCAGCTCCTTGCCCTTGGACAGCAGCAGTTGCTGGTCGATCAGGTCGCGAAGCATCTCATGCTTCTGCTCAAAAAGCTGTTGTTGAGTCCACTGCTGCTGCTTGGCCTGTGCTTCCAGGTCCTGCGCGGCACGGTCATAATCCGATCGACTGATGACCTGGTCGTTCACCCGGGCCACGACATCCTCAACCACCGTTCCCTGGTAGGGCGACTGTGCCGCAGGCGGGGCGGCTGGTTTCGCAGACTGACCGAATGAGGTCGGCAGGGTTGCTATTACCAGGCTGGCTGCGAGAGCTGAACGGCACGACATAAAGCGATATGGCGCAAATCGAAGGGTCATCTGTGAACGTCTCAGTGGGCGCCCGCCAGATTCGGTTCCGGGATCTTCCATTTGCATCGTCCTCGAATCCGCAAAGGCTGCGCTGATGCCATTCTAAACACCCGTCCGAGCGAATGCCAACGAACTCCTCGGCACGGCCCTCGGTCACAGCCTGCCAACTCCGATCGTTGGCCCAATGAAAGCTGATATCACTGGCTCGCGAAGCCCCCGAACGATTTGCCTGCTCGAGACTGCATAATTCGGAATCAGGACTCGTATTCACGATGACAATCAGGAATTGCGGCGGCCAGTACAAGACTCTTTGTGTGTGGCCTGTTCTGGTCTTCGGAATTCCGCTTTATCTTTACGTCAACCTGTTTGCCTTCCCCAACATTCCCTTTCTGCTGGGTGGAGATCAGGTCTTCTTTTGGGTATATGCCCAGCGCATGCTGTCCGGTGAACGTGTTTACCAGGATTTCTTTCAGTTCACTCCGCCGGGAACCGACCTCTTCTATCTGGCACTGTTTAAGCTCTTCGGACCACATATATGGGTAACAAACGTCGCCGTGCTTCTTCTCGGTACGGCGCTCTGCTGGATTTGTTTCAGCATTGCAAAGCGGCTCATGGAACAGAATCTTGCCCTGCTTGCCGCTGTGCTCTTTCTCGTTTTCGTTTATTGCAGACTTCTGAACGCTACACATCACTGGTTCAGCTTGTTGGCGGCATTGTGTGCGGTAAGAATCGTCATGCCGGGAAGAACTGGCCTGCGAATCGCGATCGCTGGGACGATGCTCGGTGTTGCCTCTTTCTTTACCCAGACCGCTGGCGTGGCCGGTCTGCTGGCTCTGCTTCTATCTCTTGCGTGGGATAGGTCCTCCGCCAAAGAGTCCTGGAGAACCCTCTTCTTCCATCAAGTCATACTGGTGGCGGCCTTTTGCGTGACCCTGACCGCGTTGAACACCCCCTTGATTGCGAAAGTCGGCTGGCGGCAACTCTGGTATTTCCAGGTCTTTTTCCCCCGACATTACCTGACCTATTGGTTTGGAAAGTGGTTTCCGGGGCTGCCGGAGCCTCTTGCCTGGATCACGTTGCCTCGTCTTGCCCCGTATCTGTTCGTTTACGCCCTGTTACCCGTCATCTATCCGTCGATACTCTGGCACTGCTGGCGTAACCGTAGAAATCCCGCATTCCGATGCGGGACAGATCTTGTGCTGCTCGCTTTCCTCGGCCTGTTTCTGCTGTTGGAAATCCTTCCTGGGGTGAACTGGCTCCGGCTGTATAGCATCTCGATGCCCGGTTTTATCCTCCTGGTCTACGCGGCGGATTGCGCCCCAAAATTGCGGCACTGTGTCTCGGCCGCTGGATGGATCATCGTTCTGTGTCTTGCCATCGGGAACACGTGGCTGAGGTATCGTCAAATCCAGACAGTCGCCGCCCTCCCCGCGGGCAAAGTCATCCTGTCCGCGCAGAAATATGAGAAATTTTCCTGGCTGGCGCAACATACGACGCCTGGCGACCTCTTCTTTCAGGCGGCATGGCATGACACTTATATTCCCCTTGACCTGCGCAACCCTGTGTTCCTGGACGTGCTCGTCGCGAACGAGGAGTCACGCCCGGAATATCTTGAGCTGATCGTGCGGCAACTGGAGCGCAAGCAAGTGAAATACATCCTTTGGTCGCCGCTATTGAACGATCCAAACGATTTCAGTCGTCCCTGGGAAGACCATCTCGGCCCGTTTCGCGCTTACCTGCGAAACCGCTACACACTTGTGCGGGTCTTCTCCGACCGAGACGAGGTCTGGCAACGGAACTAGTCCCCGAGGTCCCAGCCAACTCACCTTCGGGTGATATAATCGTCTAAAATTATGCTCCCGGAAAATCCTGTCCCTGCAAGCGGGAGCCGAAGGATTCCTTCCCGCATGTCTTCTCGACTTCGTCGCACGATTTTCTCTCTCATCGTCTTTTTTTCCGCCTGTGGCCTGGCCGGCATGTTCATTAGCCAGAAGGTGGGTGCGCAGTCCTCGACCGATGAGTCTACTTTCCGGGACAGCCTGAAGTCCTTCACCAACGTCTACCAGATCGTGGCCGACAACTATGCCGAGCCGCTCACGGGCGACAAGCCCGACACAGCCATCTATGACGGCGCAATCCCCGGCATGCTGCGCGTTCTCGACCCGCACTCAAACTTCTACGACCCCAAAGCCTACGCCAAGATGCGCGAGGATCAGCACGGCAAGTACTACGGCGTGGGCATGGTCATCCAGCCGCAGAACAATAAGATTGTTGTCGTTTACCCCTACGAGGGGACCCCGTCCTTCAAGGCTGGCCTGCGCCCCGGTGACGTCATCGTCTCGGTCGACGGAAAATCGACCGATAACCTGAACTCGGAAGACGTGGCCAATATGCTCAAGGGCCCCAAGGGCACGCATGTCCACCTCACCGTCTCCCGCGAGGGCGCAACTGCTCCCTTGACATTCGACCTGGTCCGCGATGAAATCCCGCACCCCTCGATCGATCTCAAATACGAGATTCGCCCCGGAATCGGTTACATCCACATCACGCAGTTCCAGGAAACGACGGGCAGAGAATTCAACGACGCCCTCGACCAGTTCGGCGATCTCAAGGGTCTTGTGCTCGATCTGCGTGGGAATCCCGGTGGCCTGCTTACAGAAGCTGTGAGCGTCTGCGACAAGCTCCTCAGCCGCGGTCAGGTCATTGTCTCGCAGCGGGGCCGCGCCTATCCTGAGCAGATTTACCGGGCCACCCACGGAAATGGCGGCCGAGATTTCCCCGTTGTCGTCCTCGTAAATCATGGCACTGCATCGGCAGCCGAAATCGTCTCCGGAGCACTGCAGGATCACGACCGCGCGCTGGTCGTGGGCGAAATCACCTTTGGCAAGGGCCTGGTCCAGACCGTGTATCAACTCTCGGACAACACTGGCCTGGCGCTCACCACCTATCATTACTACACGCCCAGCGGACGGCTGATCCAGCGCAATTACGACAACGTCTCGCTGTACAACTATTACTACAATCACGATCAGCCGCAGGACACCAAGGATCGAGAGGTGAAGCTGACTGATTCCGGACGCACCGTCTACGGTGGCGGCGGCATCTCGCCTGATTTCAAAATCGAGACACCCAAGTCCAACCATTTCCAGGATGTGCTCGCCGCTCACAACGCCTTCTTCAACTTCACCAAGCGCTACCTGGCCAGCCGCACCGTCGCTAAGGATTTCCAGGTCGACGACGCTGTCATTGGCGACTTCAAGCAGTTCCTGACCTCGCAAAATATCCCGTACACCGATCAGGATTTTAACGGCCCGGGTGTCATGGATTGGCTCAAGACCAACATCAAGGCTGATGTCATGACCACCCAATTCGGTCAGCTCGAAGGTCTACGCGTTCGCGCCAACTGGGATCCGATGATCGCGCAGGCGCTGACTTACATGCCGCAGGCCGCAACTCTTGAGCAGACCGCAGAGAAGGCCGCTGCCGACAAGCAGACAGCCCACAACAGCGCTCCGGCCACACAATAAATCCGGGTTCCGGCTTACTCGCAGCGCAGCGCCACCGTGGGATTGACCCTCGCGGCTCTGCGTGCGGGAACCCAACTGGCTAGAACGGCAATCGCCGTGAGCAATCCAATCGCAATCGCGAACGTCACCGGGTCATACGGCTTCAGGCCAAACAGCATTGAAGCCGCGCCGTGCCCGGCGATCAGCGAAAGCAACGTTCCCGTCACCACACCAACCGCCAGCATCAGGCCGGCGCTGCGCATGACCAACCCGATCACCTGCCGGCGCGTCGCCCCCAGCGCAATACGAATTCCGATCTCGTTTCGCCGCTGTGTGACGAAATACGAAATCACGCCATAGAGGCCCACCATCACCAGCACGGCAGCGAGCGAGCCGAAGAATCCCGCCAGGATCGCCATCAGTCGCTCCCTCAGCAGCCCGTCGTGAATCTGCGTCTCGAAGTCAAGCGTCTGCACGATGATTTCGGGATGCTTATCACCAATCTGTCGCTTGACCTCCGCCATGACGCTCGAGGGCGCCGTGTCCGACCAGATCATCACTGACGCCCATGGGCCGTCTGCGGCAGCCGGGAACTGCGCTGCCGGAACAAACGCCATCGGAGGCGTTGCTCCGCGAATGTCGTTGTACTTTGTGTCCGGAATCGTGCCAACGATTTCAAGCACGGTCTCAGGATAATTCGGCTCGGGCAGCGTACGAACCCTCTTTCCAAGGGGATTGTCCTTCCCCACAAACTGACGAATAAACGTCTGGTTCACAATCGCCACTCGCGGGGAGTTCGCAGTATCGGTATTGGCAAACATTCTGCCGGAGAGCAACGGAATCCCCATCGTCTGAAAGTAGCCCGGACTCACCCAGGTGAATTTCGAGGAACCTTCGGCGGCCCCCACACGAACTCCATGCGTCCAGCTTCCTCCCATCAGGGGATCATTGGTCGTCGTCGCGGCCGCTGTGACACCGGGAACGGAGCGCACCTCCTCCAGCAGTTGCCGCTTGAATTCTTCGTAGTGATCTGGCGCTACGTGAGAGAGCGGGAAACCGATATGAGCGATGGTGATTCCGCGTTCGCGCATTCCCGGATCCAGTGTCATGAGGTTGCGGAAGCTGCGAACGAACAGCAGCGCTCCCACAAGCAAGACCATGGAAATCGAAATCTGCGCTATCACCATCAGGCGCTGCGTCGAGAATCGCTCGCGGCTACCAGTCAGCCGGCGGTCGCCTGTCTTCATCGCCGTCACAGGATCGGAGTTCGACGCACGCAATGACGGGATTGTTCCAAAGACAACACAGGTCAACATCGCGACCGCGGCGGAAAATAGCAGAACGCGCCAGTCCGTGCTGATCGGCAGGTCCACTGACCATTGCTCTGTCGATAACGACCGCACCAGAAAGCGGCTGAATCCCTGCGCCATCACGACTCCCAGTAAAGCGCCGCTCATCGCTAACAGGCCGCTCTCAATCAACAATTGCCGCAACAGTCGACCGCGCGAGGCACCCAGCGCCATCCGAACCGCCATTTCGCGCTGCCGCACACTCGCCCTGGCCAGCATGAGGTTGGCGAGATTCGCGCAGGCAATCAGCAGCACAAGGCCAGTGATACCGAGCAAGAGCGAGAGCGAGTCCTGATACTCTTCGCGCAGGTTGCTCACGCCTCCCGACGCCGGAAAGACTCCCAACCGAAAGCGCGTGAACGGTCTGACAGCCTCTGCGCTGTATCCGATGGGCGCCGTTGCGTTGAAAATGCCGGGACTCAGCGCGCCGAAATAGGCCGAGGCTTTGTCCATTGTCCACCCTGGCTTCAGGCGACCCATCACCGACCGATCGAAAAGCTCCCGCTGCGCGGGGTTCGGCTCGCACAGTGGAAGTGCGATATCGAAGCTCTCACCTACTGCCATCCCAAAAAATCCTGGCGGTGTCACCCCCACCACTTCAACCAGGTCGCCGTCGACCAGCAGTGTGGTGTTTGCTGCCAAAACCCGTCCGCCCATTTGCGCCCGCCAGAATGGGTAGCTGACGACAACGCGCGATGTCTTGCAATCCGTTGTATGGTCCTCCGGCAGAAGCAATCTTCCCTGCCATGGGCGAATGCCAAGTACGCCGAAGAATTCTCCACTTACATCGAGTCCATGAATCCGGCGGGCATCGCTCGGATGTCCGAACAGACGATCACGATTGCGCCAGGCAAATACGCCTGAGAACGGATCATGATGCTGTCGAATCTCCTGCCACACGGGCTGAGTCAGCTGAGCATATGGACCATTATTGATTCCGAATCCGTGATTGCCGCCCACGATCTTCACTTCAGCGAGTTCCTGCGGGTTGGAGATAGGCAGGCTGCGGAGCCTGACCGCATCCAGCAACTGAAAGATCGCGGTATTCGCGCCGATCCCCAACGCCAGCGTCGCCACAGCTACGAGCGTGAAGGCAGGACCCTTCCGGAAACCTCGCAGTGCATAGCGCACGTCGCGCATTACAGCATCCAAGCCAAGAGCCGCATCGTGCTCCACCACGCGCTCCCTGATCACCGTCGCGTTGCCAAATCGCAGACGCGCGTCCCGCTCGGCCGCCTCCCGGCTCATACCCGCCGCCATATTGTCTTCTGTGCGCATGGCTACATGCGCTCGCATTTCGTCTTCAATCTCGCGATCGACCTTCGAGCGCATCACCAATGCCCACATCCGCCTCATTGCACCCATGGCTCACCTCACGCAAATCGAAGAATTGCTTCAACACCTTTCGCTACCTGCTCCCAGTTCTTCTCCGCCGACGCAAGCTGCTTCTTCCCCGCCGCCGTGAGGGAGTAATATTTCGCCCGCCGGTTCGTCTCTGAGAGCGCCCACTCGGAGCGGATCCAGCCACTCTGCTCCATCCGGTGCAGCGCAGGATAGAGCGAGCCCTCCTCCACGCGGAGCAACGCATCCGAGACCCGTTCGATATGCAGCACGATCCCGTAACCGTGCAGTTGCCCGACATGAGAGAGACTTTTCAGAATCAGCAGATCAAGACTGCCTTGTAGATCGTTCTTTGCCACGTGTCACCGGTGTTGGAGAATTAGACATAGCCATCTAGGTGTCTGAGCATATGTCGGCACAACCCTAGCTGTCAAGGTACGGCGATCGACTGCAGAGATCTTTGCGTTACAGTCGAAATATGACCACCCGCATGGCAACCGAATCTGACTTCGACCCGCTCCTGCGCCTCATTAACAGCGCGTTTGAGGTCGAGCGATTCTTCAAGGATGAGGACCGGCTGAACGACGCGAGGCTACACGAATATTTCAGGAAAGGCGTCTTTCTTGTGATCGAAGAAGACGGCCACCTCGCCGCGTGCGTCTATGTCGAACGTAACGGTGACCGCGCCTATCTCGGCCTGCTCTCCGTCGATCCAGCGAAACAGAAAAGCGGATTGGGACGCCGCCTTACCGCTGCCGCCGAAGAATTCGCCCGTGAGATGGGCGCGCATTTCATGGATCTGACGGTAGTAAACCTCAGAGCTGAATTGCCTGGCATTTACGAAAAGCTCGGCTACCGGGTGACTGGCACCGCTCCCTTTCCGGTCGATCAGATGCCAGTCACCCAGCCCTGCCACTTTGTCTGCATGACCAAGGAACTGGGCCACGCAAGAGCTTAGCTGTTCGAAGACGAAGGCCTCAGCAGTGGCTGCTCGGAGGCAACCTTGACAAAATTCACTGGCCCGAGTGTGTCGATCCCGTTAATTAGACGGTCGGAGAAAATCTTCGCGAACGTGTAGATCGACTGCATGGGGTTGGCTCCGACCGAGGTGGGAAACATGCTGCTGTCCATTACATAAAGATTTGGAATCTCCCGCTTGTTCACCACATTCCATACGCGCTGGCGCGTCGAGGCTACGGAGGTATCCGCCGATACTCCCATCTTATTGGTCGCCTGTAAGTGAGCCGACGTAAGTAAGGTACGATTCGGAATGAATTGTAGATTCTTTTCGACTAAGTCGGCCTGATCGATGCAGGTGAGATAGGACCCGACCATGGGATCGAAGTTATCCAAACCGAGGAAGTTCTCATTCGACGGAATGATAACCTCCATTGCGCCGGCAAGAAACATCATGCGAATCGCAATCGCGACTCCAGTGCGGAAGCGCT
>Ga0210398_10000733_pt1 | contig 36301 bp, 35 predicted proteins | sample IncBWC4OmetaG_FD_161047 | JGI IMG/M metagenome (GOLD analysis project Ga0210398, IMG submission 161047) | Forest soil microbial communities from Barre Woods Harvard Forest LTER site, Petersham, Massachusetts, United States - Inc-BW-C-4-O | ecosystem: Environmental > Terrestrial > Soil >... | reverse complement strand
GTTTCTTTCGAGAGTGAAAAATAAATCAGTGGCTCTCAGGCATCGGCGCGTGCTGCGACACGCAGTGCCAAGCCACGATCTGGACAGCGCCACTCCTAGGCACGCTCGTGGCTGAGGAGAAGTTGCGTACCGACATAATCTAATATACCGGGCCTACCAATGGGCTAGCCGCAACTCGAAGAGCCGATTACCGCGGGCAGGCGGAATTGGCGAATCCTACGTCAGCGCGAATCCGTGTTCTCTCGATGGCATCCATGGCACAAAACTTTCGGTCTACATGTGGGGCTGAGCGCGGAGCACCTGAATGCAGCACGCAATTATTCCCGGCAGCGACGCCACACGTGGGACAAGGGACAGAAGATAACTGTTTGGCTGTGAGTTTTCTGCTCTTCATCCGCGCAGAATAAAATAGCACCTCTAGGGGAAACTGTTCCATTTTGCACACTCCCGCTGTTAGCCGCTACGCAGGCAAGCATAATTAAGATGATTATTCATAAGCGTCAATAAACTATGTCTGCTACACTGCCCATCGAGGGCCACACACGCGTGAATAAAAAGCGACTCCTTCTGGTGGGCGACAACGACGACGTCCGCGCGGTATTCCAGGAAGGCTTAGAAGCCCGGGGATTTGAAGTCGTCGTCGCCGCTAGCGTAAACGACGCGTTGAGACTCATTTCTACGGAAAAATTTGACGTCCTGCTCTCCGACCTACACTTGCCAGATGCTGGGGATGGATTTACCGTCGTCAGCGCCATGCGGCACACACACCCGAACGCAGTAACACTTGTACTCAGCGGCTACCCGGCACTCCAAGAGGCTATGGCTGCCATCCTACTGGAGGCTGACGAAGTCCTTGTGAAGCCGATTGGCCTGGCCGCGGTTGCCGAAATTATCCAGAAAAAACTTTTGAATCCTTCCGCTCGCAAGCCCATGAAGAAAGAGCGCGTCGCCGCGATTCTGGAGCGCGATGCGGAACCCACGATCCGGGATTGGATGTCCAAAGTGGAGCGAAACGAAGAATTGTCTGTCGTCTCACTAAGCTATCAGGAGCGCACTGGCCATCTTCCGCTCCTCCTCGGCGACCTCGTCCGCCGTCTCCGCCTCGCTCCAAATGCCAAGCTTCCCAAATCCACCGCCGCACGCGAGCACGGGATTATGCGGCGGAAGCAAGGCTACACGGTCGCCATGGCCGTGGAAGAGTCGCGAATCCTTCAGGTCAGCATCTTTGGTACTCTTCAGAACAATCTTCGATCGGTGGATTTTAACTCTGTGCTGCTCGATGTGATGACCATTGCAGACGAAGTGGATTCCCAATTGAAACAGGCGATGGTCGGTTTCATGGAGAGCCCGCCTTCCAGGTCATCCAGTCCGCCCGCCTAATCCTCTACCGCGAGTCCTTCCCTCCTAGCGGATAAAGAACTCTTCAGGCCGTGAGACGCTCCTCCTCAGAGAAAAGTTGATGATCACCAGGCCCGGTAATCAGTATTTCGCCGCGCTATCTTGCGCCGCGACTCGCGCCAGCTGTTCGGCCCTCAACTGTGGCCTCAAGGAAATAAACTTGTGTCGGCAAGGAGCGCATCTTACGACCGGCAGTTTCAACCAGCGTCCCAGCACTGACAACACGCCCGCAACTTTCTCCGGCGAGATTCGCTGCAGCTCCAGGTTGCCGCAGATCCCGCATCGCGCATAAAAAAGATACCGCAGAGGTATTGCTCGCGCGTGAAAGCGTATCTCGCAAGAACGGCAACGCCACGGAACGACACCCACAGCGCTGAACAGATAATCGGAAGCGGACCGCCGCCTCGATCTCCGGCAAGAGGCGGCTTGACACGCAGGGCAGTTCATCGAACGATTCTGGAGGGCCCTCTCCGCATGAGGATAGGGGATAGGCCTCGTTTCGGCAAGAGGCTGTCGCCTCGAAGTCAACGAACAACGTACAATGGGGACCGTCATGGCCGACTACACAGCCGATCACGCCCGCGCCGGCATCGAAGCAAAATTACCGGAGCTCGACACCTGGCCCAACCAGTATCCCGGCTACGTTATCACCACGCGTTTTCCGGAGTACAGTTCCGTTTGCCCGAAAACCGGCATGCCAGACTACGGCACCATCACCATTCAATACATGCCCCAGAAAGACTGCATCGAGCTCAAGGCTCTCAAGATGTACCTCCTCGCCTATCGCAATCTCGGCATCTTCTATGAAAACGCGGTGAACAAGATTCTCCATGATATTGTTAAAGCTGTGCGTCCAGAGTGGTGTGTGGTGCGTGGCGAGTTTACTCCGCGTGGCGGTTTGACCACTTCGATCTTCGCTCGCTGGCCGGAGCGTTCCCCCAGCCGCAAAACCGGGGGAAAAGCCCGGACGGCGCGAGGCAAGTCTCGCTGACTGCACCCATAGACACGGCGCGAGTTGCGGTAGATAATTTCACTGGCATCCAGGTCCCAGGCTGGAGCCATGATTGAGGAGGGGGAATGAGCATTTCTCCAAATGTGCCGAGTCCGGAAGAGTCTTATCGTTACGAGTCGACGGGAACACCGCGCTGGATCCCCGTGCTGTTTGTCGTACTGTTCGTGGTCATAGCTGCGCTAGGTTACGTCGGCTACTCCGGGATTTCCCGGCTCGAGCAAAGTCTTGGCAAAGAGCAGGACCAGGACAAAGTCTTGACCGCCCAGCTCGAACAGGCCAATGCGCGTCTTGCCGATTTGAAGGGCCATATCGAAGTTACGGAACAGAAAGTCGGCATGACCGTCTCTGAGCTGGCTCAAGCCAAGAGTCGCGCGGAATCCATCCGCAAAGAACAGGTTGACTCGGATCAGAAGCTCACCGCCCAATTGTCTCAGGTCAAGAAAGAAAGTCAGGAACAGATTGGCGCGGTAGCCACCGAAGTTGGCGGAGCGAAGAAGGATATCGAGGCGACGAAAAGCGATCTCGAGGCCACCAAGGGCAAACTCGAGCGCGCCACCGGCGACATGGGCGTCATGAGCGGCCTGATCGCCCGCAACCACGATGACCTCGACGAGCTGAAGCGCCGCGGCGACCGCAACTACTACGAATTCACGATCACGAAATCCAAGAACGGGGAAAAGGTGGGGCCAACCCAGCTCACTCTCAACAAGACAGACCCCAAAAAATCCAAGTACACGCTCACCGTGCTGGTAGACGACCGCACTATCGAAAAGAGGGACAAAACCGCCGGCGAGCCCGTGCAGTTTTACGTCAAGGGCGCCTCGCGGATGGCTCCCTACGAAATCGTGGTTTTCGAGGTCGGCAAAAATCAAGCCACCGGCTATCTTTCCACTCCGAAAGACGTGGGAGCGAGCGCGGCCCCACCTGCGGCACCAGCCGCGGCGCCGACTCCGACCAAACCCTAGCCTAGTCTCCGGCCGATCCCCGGTAGAAATCGCAAGCCCTGTTCCGCAGTCTCTAAACTTCGCGCGGGACAGGGCCTCTGTGTTTTCCAGGGCCAGGCTAGGATGCCAAATCTAGCCATGCTTCTTTCCTCTCAACGCCCTGCGGCCCTTTTTACGGCGTGCGTTTTCTTTCTCGCGCCGCGCGCTCTCGCTCAACAATCGGTCCAGTCGGCTCCCGACATTCGCATCCGTGTGGACCGCGTAAACGTCGGAGTTGTGGTAACCGACTCTCGCGGACAATTCATCGGCGGCCTGCACCGCGAAGACTTCCATCTATTCGACAATGGCTTCGAGCAACCCATCACGGATTTCCTCAACGTCGACGAACCCGCCGAAGTCCTGCTCCTCATCGAGGCGGGCCCAGCCGTCTACCTCCTCGAGGGCAGCCATCTCGAAGCGGTACACGCCCTCCTCGATGGTCTCTCACCGAGCGACCGCGTCGCCATCGCCCGTTACGACGCGACTCCCGAACCCATCCTTGATTTCACGCCGGACAAACCGTCGGCGGCCGCAGCTCTAGACCGGTTGCATTTTAATCTCGGCTTCGGTCAACTAAATCTTGCCTCCAGCCTGGCAACCGCTCTCGATTGGCTGGTGCACCTCCCCGGCAAGAAATCCCTAGTACTTCTCTCGACCGGCGTGGATACCTCTCCGCCAGCTGCCACGCAAGATCTCCTGGTCCACTTCGAATCCAGCGACGTTCGCGTCCTGGCTGTCTCTCTTGGAGGCGAACTCCGCGGCGCCGGACCTGTCGAAAAGAAGCATTCCAAGCGAGACCCGCCCCCGTCGGAAAGAACCCAAGCCGCTGCGGAAGCCTTTGCCGAAGCCGATCGAGAGCTAAAAACTATCGCGGAAGCCACGGGAGGCCGCGCCTATTTTCCCAGAACCAGAAAGGATTACGCCGCAATTTTCGCGCAGATCGCCGAACTCGTCCGCCACGAATACAATCTGGGGTTCGTTCCACCCGCGCATGACGCAAAGGTTCATTCTATCGAAGTTCGCGTCACCAGCTCTCCGGCGGCGAACTCCCCGAGTTTCGCTTCGAATGCGCCGCCAACCCAAAGCTATCGCGTCGATCATCGCCAAGCCTACCTCGCCCCTCGAGCGGAGCAACCGTAACTACCCCATTCTTCTTTGGTTTTTTCTGCGCGCGGAAAACTCTGCGGCTAGCTAATTCGGGAGAAGTGCTATTCGAACTGCTTCAGCGTCTTCGCCATCTCCGTCAACTTCTCGTTCATCAATCCAAATATCGTTCCCGCCTCAAACGTCCGGTCCTCGTTGCGCAGCCCCGCAGCGCACCTCGTCAAAACCTCAATTCCCTGCTCCACCCTGCCCACCGGCCATATGTGAAACTTCCCCGCCGCCACCGCATCCATCACGTCTTCCCGCAGCATCAAGTCCTCGACGTTTGACTCTGGCATCAGCACACCTTGCGTCCCGGTCAACCCTTTGATGCGGCAAACGTCAAAAAATCCCTCGATCTTCTCGTTGATTCCGCCAATCGCCTGAATGTCTCCCTGCTGATTCATCGATCCTGTCACGGCAATATCCTGCCGCAGCGGCATTCCAGAAAGCGCCGACGCCAAGGCATAAATCTCCGTCGAGCTCGCGCTGTCCCCATCCACCCCCGAATAGGATTGTTCGAAGCAGATGCTCGCGGCCAGCGACAATGGCTTGTCCTGCGCAAACAGGCTCCGCAAGTATCCGGAGATGATGTGCACGCCCTTGTCATGGAACCGGCCACTCAAATTAGATTCACGCTCGATGTTGATGATCCCGGCCTTGCCGAGGGCTGCGGATGCCGTGATCCGCACCGGCTTCCCAAACGAATACCCTCCAATCTCCAGCACGCTCAACCCGTTCACCTGCCCTACGCGCTCTCCGGTAACGTCGACGAGCAGCGTTCCTTCTTCAATCATCTCGCGTATGCGCGTCTCGATCAGGTTGTGCCGCTCCATCTTGGAAGCCAGCGCGTCCCTTACGTGCGCGGCACGCACCACCCTCTCGCCCGCAGCGGCTGCCGCATAGTGGGCCTCGCGTGCAAGGTCCGCGATATCCACAAACCGCGCCGTCACTTTGTTTCGCCGCCCCGCTTTACGAACACCGTATTCGAGCATCGCGGCAAAGGCCCCGCGATCAAACGGGTACAGCCCTTCTTTCTCAGACAGCGTGCGCAACCGCCCGGCGTACTCCGCAATCACGCCGTCGCTCATGGGCATCTCTTCGTCAAACTCCACGCGCACCTTGAAAATCTTCTGAAAATCCTCCTCATACTCGTAGAGCATCTCGTAGAGCTGCCGGTCGCCAATCAGCAGCACTTTGACGTTGATCTCCACCGCTTCCGGCTTCAAAGCGCTTCCGCCGAACGGATAGAACATCTCCAGCGGCTGGATTTCCAGCCGGTTGTGATTCAACGTCCTTTTCAGCGCCCGCCAAACGCCCACTTCCGAAAGCGCTTCGAGCGAATACATAATCAAGAATCCGCCGTCCGCCCGCAGTAAGGATCCGCCGCGCAAATCCATGAAATCGCTCGTCCACCCGCCTCGCGTGTCATAAGCGCGCTGAATCGTTCCAAACAAATTCGCGTACGTAGGGGTGGTCTCAAAAATGACCGGCGATCCTTCATCGTCGCTGTGCGCCAAAATCACGTTCACGCCATAAAGGCGGAACGGGTCCCGCTCGGGCCCGCCCGAGCCAGGCACTTTCGGCAATCCGTCAGGCGTATCCCCCTCATGCTCGCCCTCACCTTCGCGCTCCTTAAAAGGATCCAGATTGTCCAGCAGGTGATGCCGCACCTCTTCCAGATACTCTGAAACGTTTGTCCCAGGATATTTTTCCTTCAATTCTTCGATCACTCCGTCGACCAGCACCGACGCCGCTTCCTGCTCCAAATAACTCAGCTCGCTCGCCAATTCCCGCGATAGCGTCAAGGTCTTCCGGTAAACAACCGTGAATTCCTGCCGGAACTGCTCGTACTTCCTCTCGATGTCCTCCGCGACGGGCGACTCGAGCTTCCCTTCATGCACCATCTTCGAAATATCTTCAATCGGCACCATCTGGCCCTCGAGAACGGGAAAAATCTCGGGCAGCGCCACCGCGCCGACTTGCATGTGCCCCAGCGCAAACTGCTCACGCGCAATTCGCCGCGTAAAATCGTCCATCAGCTCCTTTTCACGCACGGTAAATCGTTCAACAATCCGCCCCTTCTGCCTCTGGAAGGGTTCGCCCTCAAACACCTGCGGAATCCGCCGCCGCAAAAAATCAATTCCCGCCTGCACGTCCTTTTTGAACGCGTTCGCATGGCCGCGTGGCAGCGAAAGTAGTCTCGGCCGGTCGGTAATCTTAAAATTGTTGACGTAGCAACGATCCAGGGAAGGTTTCGTCTGAGGGTGCAAGTCCTCGATCATCTTGGCGATGGTCCCGCCTCGGCTAGTTCCCGCCAATCCACACACAAACACGTTGTAACCTGGCGCCGATAGTTCCACGCCCATCTTCAAAGCGCGCAGGGCCCGCTCTTGTCCAATGAATCCTTCGCGCAGTTCCGCCTGTGCCGTGGTTTCAAACGGTATGCGCGGCAGCTCGCACCGCCAACGCAATTTCGTCGGCGCCAGCTCTGTAGGAGTCGCAGCGGGCTTTATGTTCGTGGAACTCATCCGAGCCGGGTACTCTAGCACACCCATGCCGCGCCGACCGTAGTTTCCCCGTCAGCGTTTCCCAACGCGAAAGCCTCGCTCCCAGATTGGCCTAGTTGGCCGCATTGGCTTAGTATGGGGTGATCTAATTCCGGAACATGGGGAGATACGGAGCTGGCGAATGACGAAACCTCTTCCCGCCGCAAATGCCAAGAAACAACTCGATTCCTTCCTCGCCAAATACAATCCCGAAATCGCCTCACTAGCCCGCCGCGCCTTACTCAAAATGCGCAAGCGCCTCCCGGGCTCCCTCGAAATGGTCTACGACAATTACAACGCTCTGGTGATCGGTTTCGTTCCCAACGAGCGCCCTTCCGACGCCATCTTCTCGATCGTCCTCTATCCCGGCCATGTCAGCCTGTGCTTCCTTCAGGGCGCCGGCATTCCCGATCCCAAGCACCGCCTTCTCGGAAGCGGCCATGTTGCTCGTCACCTTAGGCTGCTAAGCTCGACCACTCTCGACGATCCCGAAGTCGTTTCCCTCATGAACGCCGCGCTCCACCGCGCCAAAGTCCCACTCGATGCAAAACTGCCCCGCCGCCTGATCATCAAGTCCATCTCGGCCAAACAGCGCCCCCGCCGCCCCTCCGAAAATCTCGGTTAGCGTTGTCGCCACGAAATTCCCATCAGCCTAGAGAGAGGTCTCTCGCTCGGTTCACGCACCCTTCGTCGCCAATTCATCTCTATGTTCCATATACACCCGGAACACCCCCATCGCTGCGGCCACAATCGTAGGCCCTGCCACCAGGCCCAACAATCCGAACGCCTCCAACCCGCCAAGCACCCCGATAAACAGCAGAAGTTCGTTCAAACGCGTGCGGTTCCGCAAAAGCATCGGCCGCACAATGTTGTCTGCCACCGTGGACACCCCGCCGCAAATCAGCACCACCAGCAAGGCTTTCCCCCAATATCCAGTTAACCCAAGCCACAGCGCCGCGGGCCCCCAAATGAGCGCCGAACCCACCACCGGCACCAGCGAAAAAAATGCGATCAGCACTCCCCAGAAAATCGGCGAGGAAAGTCCTACCAGCGCGAACGATATGCCTCCCAGCACTCCCTGAATCGCCGCCACCAGCAAACCCACCGCCACACTCGCGAAGATTAACTCCTTCGATTCCTCCACCATGTCCGTCTGAATTTCTTCATCAAACGGCAGCAGGTGTTTCGCTCCGTGCGCAATCTCTGGGCCATCTCGGAACATGAAGAACAACGCAAAAATCAAGATGAACAAATCCACGAAGAAACTCACCAGGTTCTTCAGCAACCCCGCAAATCTCGTTCCCAAAAACGAAGCAATTCTTTCCGCCGCCTGCTGCACGGGATCTGACATCTCAATCCCTCGCCACGATTCCGGCAGCCGCATCCGAATCCATTCCTCGGCGTGCATCACCAATCCCTCATTCGGCCCCTGCCCATGCACCATCAGCGCGGTTTGCAGGCGCGCGGTCGCATCGAGCGCTTCCCGCGCCGTATACACCAGCACTATCAGGGCCGGCACGATCAACAGCAAGGTCACCCCCAAGGTGCTGGTCATCGCCGCCGCCGAAGGCTTCAGTTTCCGCAAAAGCTTTTCGTGCAGCGGATAAAAGAAAATCGCAAGCACCGCGGACCACGCGAGCGGCACCAGGAACGGCTCCGCGATCAAAAACACGGAATACCCTAAAAGCAGAATCGCCCCGTAAGAAAGTACGGTAGTTAACTGGCTACTTGTTGTAGTGTTCGAAGGCGTGACGACTTTCATGCGCGGTATATAATCTCTCAGACCCTTCTGAACCAGGTCTCTGTTGGCCAGTTGAGCTAACCAACTATGGCGTCGAATCCCACTCCGCTATCTTCCTACCAAATTCGTCTTCTTGCTGTACTTGCTTTGATCAATTTTGTCAACTTCGCCGACCGCCAGGTTGTGGTCCCGCTCCTCCCTCTGCTCCGCCAGCAAATGGGCTTAACGGACGCCCAGCTCGGTTCCTTGCAGACCGGCCTTCTCATTGTCCTGGCCGTCGCCAGTATTCCCTGCGGGTTTTTCGCCGACCGCGCAAGCCGCACGCAAATCATCGCCGCCGGCGTGGCCATCTGGAGCCTCGCCACCATAGCCTGCGGTTTCGCCTCCTCTTTTATGCTTCTGCTCGTAGCGCGCGCCTTGATCGGCGTCGGCGAAGCCGCCTACGCTCCAGCCGCCCAGTCCATGATTTCCGATTCCTTCCCTTATCAACGCCGCGCCATGGCGCAATCCATCTTCGCTTCCGGTATGCTCCTCGGCGGAGCCGCAGGCCAAGCCTTTGGCGGCCTGATGGGCGATGTCCATGGATGGAAATTGACCTTCATCATGGTCGGGGTGATTTGCATGATTCCAGGACTCTTCGTCCTCAAATTGCCCGAGCCTCCCCGCCGGCCCCGCTCCGAAGTAGTTCCCATTTTCAGTCTGCTAAGCGTACCTGCCTATCTCGCCATGATTGTCGCCGGAACCTGCATCACCTTCGCCAGCGTCTCCTTGCTAACCTGGGGCATCGATTTTGCCGTCAACTACAAGGAATTCAGCCTTCGCGAAGCCGCGCTCTCTCTCGCGGTAGTCGCTCTTCTCTCTCTCGTGCTCGGAGTGCTCACGGGAGGCTTGCTCGCCGACCGCCTCCAGCGAAAGTATCCCTTTGGCCGGCTCATCATCATCGCCGCCGCTTTCTTGTTTGCCGCCCCTTTTGTCCTTCTCGCCATTCAATCCGACGAAAAGTGGGTGTTTCTCGCCGCTCTCTTCATCGGCGGCTTTTTCATGTCGTGGTATCACGGCCCCGTCACCGCCGTTCTCCACGACCTCACACCGCAGCGCGCGCACGCCACCTCCATCGGAGTGTACATGTTCGTCACACAGTTGTTGGGAGCTCTCGGACCGCAATTGGTAGGAAAAATCTCAGACGCCAGCGACCTTCAACTCGGCCTTCAGGTAGCCGTCGCCGTTATGGTTTTCGGCTCGCTGCTGATGTTTCTTGTGATCTATTTCGTCCGCCGCGATGGCCTGCACCATCCTCGCCTCGCCGCCTTCCACGTCGAACCCTGCGATTAGCCACGGTTTCATGGAATTCTCGAGAGGCCGGGCTTGCCCCGCCCGCTGCGGGTTATAGGGACTCGAGGCCGTTTGCCGGATACAACTCCATCGACGCCTTCGAACTACTTGATTCCCACCAGCGCGATCAACCGGAGCACGTCCGCTTCTGGCACATCATACAAAGGCCGCTCATCCTCTTCTTCAAGTCGTTCCCGCAAATACTCCGCCGCAACAAAACTCGCTTCCCGGTCCGTCAAGTCGCGCCCCGCCTTATCATGGAATTTCACAAACGCGGTATGCGCCAATCCCACAACGTGCGCTCCACCCTCCACAAAAAATTTTGTATCGATCGTGTCGCTATGCCTGGTCGCTACGCCATTCCACATATGCGAAAAACGGCAGTGATACAGCTTCCCGCTCAATTTCGAAGTGACTTCAAACACCCCCACAAACTGGCTCATCGCTCCAGCATTTGCAAGTACCGGCCGTGTCGTCACAAGTTTCCCTCTTCTTCCCGACTTCTTTACTGCGCTCTGCTCTTTGCTTCACTGCTTTCTATCGACTCACCGCCGCCGCCGTCTCCGCTTGCGAATAATTCTGGATCGCCGCCGCCACTCCAGCCCCCGCCGGCGCCCGGTAACCCTGGTCCTGCAACACCTTCTCGAGCGAGGAGAGAAACAGCAGTACGAACGGCTTCTGACTGCAATAACCCATCAATCCTACCCGCCAGATCTTCCCCTTCACCGGTCCAAATCCGCCAGCAATCTCAATATTGAATTCCTCCAGCAGCTGGTTTCTCACTTTTACGTCGTCTATCCCGTTCGGAATCATCACCGCTGTCACCGTCGGCAAGCGGTCCGCCGGATTCTTGACCAACAACCCCATCCCCATCGCTTCAATACCTGCGATTAAAGCCAATTGATTTACGCGATGCCGCTCCCAGCGATTCTCCAAGCCTTCCTCCACCACAATCCGCATGGCCTCCCGCAAAGCATATATCAAGGAGATCGGCGGCGTGTGGTGATACAGGCGTTCTTTGCCCCAGTAATTCATCGCCGTAGTCAAATCAAAATACCAGCTCTGCACCTTGGTCTTCCTTTTCCGAAAAACTTCCTCCGCAGCCGGACTCACCGTGATCGGCGACATCCCCGGAGGCGCGCTAATCGCCTTCTGCGACCCACTAAAACAAATATCTACCCGCTCGCGATCCACGTGCAGCGGCACCGCCGCTAGCGAAGCCACCGTATCCACCACCAAAAGCGCGCCTAAGTCATCCGCAACTTTTCGGTACGCATCGATCTTCGTCAACACTCCCGATGAAGTCTCCCCCTGCGCGAATCCGATCATCTTGATCTTCTTGCCCTTGCCAGCCCGCCGCACATCCTCCGCATCCACCGGCAAACCGTAAGGCGCTTCCACCTTAATCACCTTCGAGCTGCCCCGCGACGCAATCTCGAACATGCGCTCGGAAAAAACCCCATTTACCGCCACAATCGCCTCATCTCCCTCTTCCAGCACGTTGAGCACCGAGGCTTCAATCCCGCCCGAACCCGACGCCGACAGCGGCATGGTCAACCGATTCTCTGTCTGAAATATCTGCCGCAACAATATCTGCGTCTCGTCCATACAAGTTTTGAACCATGGATCGAGGTGTCCCACGAGCGGCGTGGCCAGCGCCCGGTACACCCGCGCGTCCACCGACGACGGCCCCGGCGTCAGCATCAATCGGTAAGGTGGATTGAGTTCGCCAACATGTTGCGTCATTGTCTCTGTCCTTCTTTTTCCTGCGCTACCCTGCCGAAAACGTCCAGAACCGCTCGGGGACGCATCCCTCAGAAGACACGCCCTAGCGCGGCAGGAACTCTAATTTTCGCCCAACGCCCCTACGTCCGCAACCGACAAATTGGCCGGAGCCGCAGCCGCGGGCCGCAATCCATCTCACGCCGCCGGTTTGCTCTGCATCAATCCACCCGCGAGTAGGAACCCCGCCACGGTCGCAGACACGTAGACGGGAAAACCTGGCCCCACGAAGTGAAGCAGCAGCACCGCATTCACCATCATGGTCGCCGCGCAAATCAGCACAATCCGTCCGCCGCCCGCCATCCCGCTTGCCACCATCGCAATCACCGCCAGCGCCACCATCTCACCCGAGAACGCCAGCCAGCAGGCTTTCAGGATCACGTCCAGTGGCGCCTTCATCCCGCTGTCCACGATCATTTTCTGGAGGTCTACGATTCGAATACCATGCCCGATCCCTGTCAGTAACAAAACGAGGCTCCCAATCCCCGTCAACCAACGGCCCGTTTTCATCCGCTATCCTCTCCCTCTGAATTGGCCTCTCGAACTCCGCCGCGCGGGATTCTACACTGCCCATTCGCTCATTGGTATTCGCCGCTCAGCTCGCGCCTACAATAACCTTGATTCCATATTGGCACAGTTGCTCTCTTGGCTTAGATCCTTCCCTTGCTTCTTCATCCGTCTGGTATGATTCGCCTTTTGAGGGCGGCGTCGCGATCTCCTAGGGGAGTGCGAGACCGCCTCGCTTACGCCAGCCCTGACCTCACCCCGGATCGCTATCTGCATTTTTTCTCGATAGAGAGCGACCCGCGAACGGTGTCTACCAGTGATAAAGTAGCCGCTGCTCCGTCGGGGGGGAAGGCATGCCTTACCTGCAGGATTCGGTTGCCAATCTCGAAATCTTTGAAGGAATTGTTCCCTGGATGTACTTGGACACCAAAGGATTCGTCACCGTCGCGGTGGGTGAACTCCTGGCAAACCCGGCAAGCGCTCTGGCGCTCGCCTTTGTGGATGCCAACAATCAACCTTCTACGCCGGACGCCATTCAAGCCGAGTATTCTCGAGTTTCCTCTCTGCCCCCTGGGAGATATCCGGCTGCTTTTTATCGCGCACCTGCCTCGCCAACTTTGCCGCATCCGGCCATCGATGCGCTTCTGTTGCGCCATCTCACTTACTTTGACACGCAACTCAGCCAGCGCTTTCGGAGTTACCTCACCTTTCCAGACCCCGCAAAACTCGGCTTGCTCGATATGGTTTACAACCTCGGCGTCACAGGTCTCCTACAGGGCTTCCCCACCTTTGTGAACTATGTTCAAGATCAGAATTGGGCCGGCGCCGCCATCCAGTGCCATCGCAACGGCCCCAGTCTTCAGCGCAACGACTGGACCCGCCAGCAATTCCTCGCCGCCGCTGCCACTTCCGCTTCAGCCCCGGCAAACACCGGCTCATAGCCGAAGCTCCACCCGCGTCGCTCAAAGCTTCTAGGAACTGTTTCCTGGTAGGTGATTTGACGTGCACAAAAAAACGGCGTCGCAAACCGCCGACAGTCTCAAACCAATTGACGAGCCGTACTACCCGCCACGCGGTTCTGCTTCAAGGCCTCATCCACCTTGGAGACCAGACTGTCTCGCGAAAATGGTTTCTGCAAAAAGAAACTTCCTTCCAGAAATTCGTCATCGGCTTTATGGAACTCGAGATACCCGGACATGTAAATGACCTTCAGGTTCTTCCGGCTGGCTTTTAATACCTTAGCCAGTTCCGGCCCCCGCATATTGGGCATCACGATATCCGTTACCAGCACGCGAATCGGACCCGCACCCCTGACCACCTCCAGCGCTTCCAGGCCATCTCCGGCGGTCAGCACGGTGTACCCAGCCGAGCTCATAAATTCCGCCGCCAACTCTCTCACGGCCTCTTCGTCCTCGACAATCAGCACCGCTCCAGCGTGCTGAGCCCCATTCTTCGGTGCGCTATCCGGCGATGGTCGATCGACGGCATCCTCCACAACCGGCAGGTACACCTCGAATCGCGTGCCTTTCTCGGGTTCTGACTCCACCCAGATGCATCCTCCGCTTTGCTTCACCACTCCATACACCGTTGCCAACCCTAAACCGGTTCCCTTGCCCAACTCTTTGGTGGTAAAAAATGGCTCAAAGATTCGTTCCTTGGTGGCCGCGTCCATGCCATGCCCGGTATCTTCCACACTGAGCCGGATATAGTCTCCCACCAGCAACGGCGGCCGCGTCTTGGCCAGCGCTTCATCCACCGAAACGTTCCGTGTTTCCACGATCAATGTCCCGCCCGTGGGCATCGCGTCGCAGGCGTTCACCGTTAAATTCATGATCACCTGTTCGATCTGCCCCGGATCTGCCTTCACCCGCCCCAGCGATTCCCCAGCCTTGAATGTAAACGAAATATCTTCGCGCACTAGCCTCTTCAGCAGGCTGCACATCTCCGCCACCAGCGTATTCAAATCTAAAACTTTAGGCTCCAGCACCTGCATCCGGCTAAAGGCCAGCAGCTGCCGCGTCAGCGACACCGCCCGGTTCGCTGCCTTCTCTATCTGGTTGGCATTTCGTTGCAACGGGTCATTGGGCTGCAACTTTTCTAGAATCAAATCCCCGTGCCCCTTGATAATCGTTAGCAGGTTGTTAAAGTCGTGCGCCACTCCCCCCGCCAGTCGCCCCACGGCTTCCATCTTTTGCGCTTGCCGCAACTGCTCTTCCAGTTGGTGCTTCCGGGACTCGTCGCTTTTCAACGTCTTCCGCATGCGATCAAACGCCCGCGTAACCTGCGCAACTTCATCTGAACCCTCAGCCACTACGGGATAGGAAAAATCAGCCTTCTCTAGCGCCTGAACGGCTGCCGCCAAACGCGCCAGCGGACGTGTGAATCTATCCGAAATTACAAATACCAGCACGCCGCCCGTCAGCACCGCCAAAATCCCCAATCCTCCAAGCAACTGGTTCTGTTTCTCCAGGTAGGCCAATGCGTCGTTGTACGATTTCAAAACAATAACGCTTACAGGCTTGGGGCCCGCCGTCAGCTCAATGGCACTGGCAAAAAATCGCTCGCCGTCTAGCGTCACTTGCTCTTTCCAAGGCCCCGCCCCAAGCTGCGCGGCGAATTGCTGCTCCTTGAAAAGTGGCAGCGTGCTGGCCACAATATCGTTGCCAAAGCGAAACGCCACGTGACTCGAAGAAACCCGCCGAAGCTCGGTGGCCTCCGGATCGATTCCGCGGCCCACAATCACCGTCCCCAACAGATTGCTCTTCGTCGGCGTGCCGCCGTAGAAGGGTTTCAGCACCACTTGATAAAGTCGTGTCCCGCTATACCACCATCCTGTGCTATTGCGCTCTTTAAGCGCGCGTCTCAGAGCTTCCTGCGCCGTTGCCAGCGGAAATTCATCCATGGTCGTATGCAGCGCCACGATTTTTCCGCTCGCGTCTGCCAGCACCATTAGATCGCACTCATCCGAGTGCCAGGGGTCTTTTCCCACGTCTTCGATGGCGGCCGGGTCGCCGTTTCTCATGGTTACCAGCGACGCCAATAAGTCCGCCTTACGCAGCAACGCCACTCCATGGCCGTGCTGCAGCACCTCAAATGTCATCATGGCGTTCTGCGATTCTTCCCGGATTTCCCCCTGCACTCTCCCCTCAGCCGTCCGTCGCACGATCAGCAACGTGGCCCACGTCAGGCCAGTGGTCACCACGGCCAGCGACAGCATGAATTTTGTACGAAGTCGCAATTTGGTCCTTAGATTGTCGTGCTTCGACAACCACGGTTACGGCGCCCGGACGCTCTTCTACTTGCCACCCACACTAGTATTCGACCGCCAGCTAAGGGAATAGCCCAGCAGTACCAGCGTTCCAGCCCAGCAAGTACCCCTCAGGATGTCAAGTTCGACGCCGAGGGCGGCGCGGAGGCCAACTCTCCCAAGACCCGCTATCTAGCTACTGGAATTTCCGTACTTCTGGAGCTGGCCTCAGCTCATGCGGATGACGACGCCCGTGCGGGCGACGTTGGCGGCAACACCAGCAATGGCGTAGCCGGCGGCGCCGGTGGTTTCAAACTTATAGGCATGGCCATGGGCACCTATGGCGCAAGCATGTCGGTCTATTCCCATTTCCTAGCCCGCGGGCGCGACCTGGTCTTCCCGAAAAACACCGCCATGGAAGTTGCCATCGGCCCTCGTCCATCCGGCCCCTCTCCAAACTCTAGAAAGCCCACCGATCTCAAGTTTCTGAACCCTCACCCAAAGATCGAAAACTAGTCGTTCTCCCCATTAACTCACGCGATCCTCTCCGTCCTGGTCACATTGCGCGGCTCGTCGAGCAAGACATCCACGCGCTCGAGGAATCGCACCGTATGCGCCAATTTCGCGTGCCTCTCGAACGCCCCCTCATCCACCCACTGCGAATGTATGTAAAACAACCGCTGGTCCCGCACCGACCGAAACGTATCGAAACTCAAGCACCCACCCTCCTCCCGCGAAGCTCCTGCCACCTCCCGGAGCGCCTCCACCACTCCACTCTCTTGACCTTCCCGCGCATGCAACCTCACAAACACGTATTGCTCCACGTCTCCCTCCATCCCAACCTCCACCCCACCTCGGTTGATGCGATCGCCGTCATTTCGAACGGGCATTTCGAACGGGGGCGGCCACAAGTCTATTTCGCGAACCGCCTAACACTCAAGGAAATCGGCAGCCCGACCACGACCAGGTGCACAAGGAGTCGTCATGAAGTTGGTAAGGGCCCTTCGCGTGAAGCGCGGAGAGCGGCACTGCCATCGAATCTGGTCAAAATCCAGCGCTACCTCATCGCCGAGAAATCCGTCGGACGCATATACACCTCGTCCACCCTATAACCTTCGTCGACCCTCTCTATAAGCTGGGCGGCCCGTTTCCTGTACTCTGGAAAGGCCGGGTCGGCATGGAGCGCGTCCCAATTCTTCTTCGCTTCGTCCCGGCTGGGATGAGCCACGAGGTAGATGAAGGTGTTGGCCCAAGCCGGATCATCGTTGGGTACCCAGTAGCCGATGACTTGGAGATCGTGCTTGGCTTGTAGCTTTGCAACGTCGCGAAAGATCGACTCGAGGGCCGGCACTTGGCCGGGCACGGTATGATAAACCAGAAGCTCAAAGACGCGATTGCTATCGGCCCGCACTTGATTCAAGCGCATCAGACGGAGAGGTAGGAGCGCTCCAGCGGCAAAGGAGACCAGTGCGGTTGCCAAAACAATCCATCCTTTGCATTTAGAGCGGTTGTGCATGCCTAGTGCTGGCGTATGGTTCCTCTTCATGAGTTCATTCTCCTCTGTAGTTTTGTTGGCTCCCACACAATCCGCTGACGCGATAGCCAAAACCAAGGGCTGGCTTTCAACGCTCTTTAGCGCCTCTTGCGCCCTGGCCCAAAAAAGGCTCCGCGCGATCAGCGCATTCGCTTTCGCTCATGCACACGGAATCCCGAGCACTCGCCGTTGACGTACGCACCTCTCGGACATAGCATGTAAGCTAGTCAACTGACTATTGGACGGCGTGATGGCAAGAGGGAAAGCAGACAACCGCACGCGACTCCTAGAGGCCGCCGAGAAGGTTACTTATCGGTGCGGTTTCGGCCAGACGGCGCTCGCGGACATCGCCCGAGAGGCTAGCGTTCCTCTGGGCAACATCTACTACTATTTCAAGACCAAGGACGAGATTGGCGCCGCCATTGTCGAGCGGCGTGAATCGCGATTCAGGAGTTTGCTCGACGAGCTGGACAAAGCAGAGTCTCCCCAAGAGCGGCTGTGCGCCTTCGTGCAGATAAAGATCAACAACCGCGATGAGCTGGCGCGCAGTGGCTGCCCTGTCGGGACCCTATGCTCCGAGCTGCACAAGCACGGTGGCGCTGTTGCGAAGAAATCGACGGTATTGTTCACGGAGGCTCTGGCCTGGATGGAGGCGCAATTCAAGGCGCTTGGCAAAGGAGCCGATTCGCGCGGGCTCGCCGTGCATCTTCTCTCCGCAACGCAGGGCGTGTCCGTGCTGGCGCACACCTTCCACGACCCTGGCATGATCGCCATGGAGGCGGCGCGGCTCAAGCAATGGATTCGCTCGCTCGGACCCGAAAACAACGAGATCGGCGCATCCTGATGGCGCGCTCAAGACAACTGGCGCATCGTGGGTGGCACATCCTCCGCTTGGCGGGAAGATTTTGACTCTGTTTTTCTAGGGAACCCCGGGTCTTTGCGGTACCTTTTTCCGCTCTCCGCCTCCGGGCGGTGGACTGCCAATCTGCTCTCGAACCCCGAAGTGCCGAGAACTTGCGGAACGATCGAAAAACCCTGGCGCGCCGAAGCCATAAAGTGATGGTGATTGTTGTGCCACCCTTCGCCGAGCGCCAGCGCCAGCAACAAACGCATCGCGAGCGGAACTCTTCTCTAAAGATGTGCTATCGTCCGTTTGCAAGAGTTTTTAGGATTTTTCACGCACCCTTCCCATCCCGTCATTCCGGGCGGTGCGAGGAATCTCTTCCCGGCGAATGCCTTAAAATCGTCCAGCGCGGAGGAGGCGGCAGGCAAGCAAGGAGCAGAAGAACCATGGCAGAGCGTCCCGTACTCGTCGGACTCGTACCCCAGGTCGTCGTACTCGACCCCGGGGATCAAATCTCCTGGATCTCCGACGCCGGCAATCTTCGCGTCGAGTTTGACGTCAACCGCTGCCCCTTTTCCTCCAATATTTTTCAAGCTCCGGCAGGCATGCGCCTGCTGAGTGGCCCGCCACGTGTCGGCCTCAAGGGCGCTACCTACAAATATCGCCTGTGGTTAAACGATCAACTCGTTGGCCAAGGCGAGGTCATCCTCCGCGAAAAATAGCAGGCGAAAGGATAAGCCCAGCAGCCGAAGCTGCCAGGCTTTTACCCTAGAAAGTTGGAATCTGCGGTCCGCTGAAATTTCCAGCGAACCAGCTCGAACGAGACTGGGTCGTCGAGAGTTGGCGGTTTCGACGGCCACGTTCGAGCCCGTAGGCCTGTTCGGCTACTTGGGTTGCTTGGCGATGATCAGAGTCTTGATCTTGTCGTAGGTCGCTGCGGGAATGATCTTTTTGTTGACGAGATCCGTCTTTACACGGTACGGACGGCCGGCAATGATCTTCTGCGAGTACGCATCGCCGATGCCCGGCAGGGCCTTCAACTGTTCTTGCGTGGCACTGTTGATGTCCACTAAATCGCCCGCCTTGGGCGCCGCCGCGGCGACCTTAGTCGGCGCCGCAGCAGTTTGCGCATACGAATACCGACCACCCAGTCCCAAAAGCAAAAGCAGAGCCGCCAGAAGCATTCTGTTCCATTGTTTCTTCATTTCGCTCTCTCCTTTTTGTTTCAACAAAACCGATTGGCAATTTTCGCTTCGATTTTTCTCGGGTGCTGCTCCTCAGTTCGCCGCTGGTTAGCCTGATTGGATGGCATCTGAGTCCAACAGGCCTTGCTTCTTCCCTCGCCGCCGCGCCTTCCCTGCCTCTCGAATACGTCGGGTTCCGGGTTTCCCCCACGCCATGCCCGTTTCAGCGAACCGGAAGACGCTGGCGTGGTTGGCGCCGAAGTTGAAGTTATGGAAGGAGAAGAAGCGGGAGTTGGCTTTGCCGAGCTTGGCGCGGCGGCGGACGTGGCCGTTGCGGGCGGTTTCGCTGAGATGCTCGATTGCGGAGCTTCGGCCTCGAGCCGGGAGAGACTTAGAGCGCCGACCGTCACGGCGGGCATAGCCACGAGCACAGCCCGAGATAGCTTCTTCGCGTTACGGTTCATCGATTTACTTCTCACCGAAATGCGCGTCCACCGGAACCGGGACTCGCTGGAATTCCGGCATGATGGCGAAGAAAGCGGGTGAAGTCAATATGGCGGAGGGCCAGATTTGCTGGCCACCGGGACAGGTGCTTTTCCGTCCGGAGGGCTTGTTCGAACGCGACAGTTCTCGGGCGATTGGCCTCTGGCGCCCCGTGTCGAGCCGTCAGTCGCCGGCGACGGCGCTGCGTGCGGATTCGACCGATTCGGCCAGTCCGCGGCGGATCGGGCCCAGGACGAACGCCGGGACTTCGCGCTCCGGCGCCAGGGAAAGATTGGCGGCTCGACGCGGAAATTCGGTGCGGTGATCCAGTTTGAGTCCTGCCTCGCGAAGGAACTCGGCGGAGAAGCCCATATCCTCGGCACGGTCGACTCCCCAGAACCAGAGCTTCTCCTCATGGCGCTGGAGGAAGTCGAGCGACTCTTCGAGCTTCTTCATGGCCCGGTCAAATGACGAAGCCAAGAAGAAAACACCGAGGTTCCAGGCGTGGCGAGGGTAAAAGACCTGGATTCGAACACAATACTTGCCGGACTGGTTTCTTTCCATGCTGCAGCGGTAGTCGTTGCGAACGGTGGGAGTGCGAGAGGGAGTCTTCTTGGTATTCATAAAGTCCTGAGGTCTTGGCGCTGGGGGCCATGGCGATTGTGTTCCGGGTTCGTCCGGTTCGGGCCTGCCCATGGGTTTCAAACAGGCGCATAACCAGAGTCGAAATCGGCTATTCGGGAAACACCCTAGGCTACCGAGGTGCGAGGAGAAAGACAAGTACCCTGTAGGAACCATCTAAGATATGTATTATCAGCTACTTAGACTAGCCAACGTCGCCGAAGCCCTTTAGTTTTTCGGGCATCAACTGGAGTTTGCCATCTCTTTTCAGGCGGTCTTCGAGAGCTGTTCGGAAGGCCTCAAAGGCCAGCGAGCGTTTATTTTGCAGCACCTGGTCGGTGATTTCCTTCTTCTGTTTGTCAAAATCCTCGGGCTTGGGCTCTTGTTTGTCCACGACTTTGTAGACCACCCAGTTGTTGCCGAGGTTTAGCGGCGGGCCGACATCGCCGGGCTTCAACTGGAACGCGGGAGCAAGCTGCTTTCCGCTGGCAACCCCAGAGATAGAACCGGCGCGAGCGAAATCTTCACTCGTTTTGGCCTCTAGCCCGAGAGCTTTGGCGACGCTGTCGAATTTTTCTCCCGCCCTCACCCGCTTGGTTAGCTCTTCCGCCTTCGTGTGAGCGTCCGCAGATGCTTTTTCCTGCTTGAGTTCGGCAACCACCTTGTCCCGCACCTCGTCCAAGGAGCCTTGGTGCGCGGAAAGAATCTGTTGGACGGAGAGGACCAGGTAGCCGCGATCGGTGTGAACCGGCAAGCTCAGTTCACCCTGGCGCAACCGAAAGATGGCATCGCTGACCTTAACGTCCGGAGAATTGCCCAATTCGACGAGGGGATCGGTTGCGGCAACCGGGCGCGTCTCGCCAACGGTGAGGTGATACTGCTTGGCTAGGTCGTCGAGAGAGACTTTGTTGGACTGGCGGATGGCCTGGGAGAGCTTATCGGCAATATCGCCCGCCCGTTTATCGGCCTCGGAGAGGAGCAGCGGTGTGCGGATGGAATCCTTTACTTCATCAAAGGGCTTCGTGTGCGCAGATTCTTTGTCGATGATTTTGAGGATGTGGAAGCCGTACTGGGTCTTGACCAGGTCCGAGATGCTAGCTTTCGGAAGTGAAAAGGCCGCCTTTTCGAATTCCGCGACGGTTTGTCCCTGTATGATCCATCCCAAGTCTCCGCCTTTGTCCTTTGTGCCGGGATCCTCGGAGTACTTCTTGGCGAGATCTTCGAAATTGGCACCTTTTTTGGCCTGATTTAAAATGTCCTGGGCTTTCTTTTTAATCTCCTCGACCTCGGCGTCTGTTTTGCCAACGGTCATCAGCAGGATGTGCTCGACATGCACGCGGTTCGGCACCTGGTAATCCTGAATGTTCTTCTGGTATTGGGCCTTCAACTGATCGTCGGAGATTTCCAGGCTTTGACGAACCTGGTTCACATCCACGATGGCATAGCGCACCACCCGCTTTTCAGGGACCTGATACTTTGCCTTGTTCTTTTCGTAGGCGGCAGCAATCTCCGCGTCATTTAGGGTGATTTTTGCTTCGAGGTCTTCCGGCTTGATGAACGCGTAGTCCAGTTTCACCTTTTCGTTGCGGTAAACAAATTCTTCCTGGAGCTCTGCAGGGCCGGCGCTGACACCGTCGGTGACCAGCTTCTGGAACTTTTCCTGGAGCATCCCCAGGCGGACCGTGTCTTCGAATTCGGATACCGACATTTGTGTGCGGGATTGCACCAAGGCGGCGTATTGATCGGGAGCGATAGGCGTTCCACCGTTGAAGGCGGCCGGAAGAATCAGCTTGATGCGGTCGGCAATCTCATCGTTGGAAACGCGCATGCCGAGCTGGCCAGCTTCGTACTCCATCTCTTTCTGAAGGAGGAGCTGGCGCAGAATCTGCTGTGCGTAGTAGGGTTCCAGCATGGGCGGCACTTGATTGCGCTGCTTGATCTGGTTGAGCTGCTGGCGGATCTCGGCGACGGTGACGGTCTGATCGCCAATCTTAGCCACCGCATCCGTGGACGTCCGCGTGTCACCTGGACCTGTCGGCACGAGATAGAGGAGCATGCCGCCGGACAAAGCCAGCACGACCACACCGAGCAAGATGCGGGAAAAGAGTTTTTGCGTCTTATCTGAGCTGCCAGCCATCCGCTGAATCCCCCAAGTCCTAAGCAAACATATCATTATAGGAGATTGCAGGCTTGCGTCTCAAATAGAATCGTGCGCGGGAAGTTACGTTAGCTTCCCGCGCACCACTACTTCGGCTCCGGCGCAGCCGCGAAGGGCCTTGGCAAAACAGCGGAATCCACGCATCGCCCGCTGGCCTGGTCATTGGCGGCTGCAGTTGCGACCCTCGGCCTTTCGTCGCGATGCGCTCCTCCAATGCGTACCCCTCGGACCGTACCGGCTGCGTCGAAGAGAGGAGTCTCGGTGCGCACTGCCATAACCATTGACGATAGGTCTCGCCTTTCGAATCCCTTCAAAGCGACGAACCATATCGCGGGAAGCCAACGCCTGGTTCGTATGAGTTTTCGATACAGAAACCAGTCAACAACAAGCGGGCGGACGGATCGTAGAACGCAACAACGCGGTATCACGGAACCTTAGCGCTCATCCGACTCGTTGGACCCAGGGTTTCGAACCAGCGGCAGGCCTTTCCATGGCGGCCCGGGTATGCGCGTCCCCGACAGTCCAAAAAAAACTGCTTCGCCAGGTGTCGAGATCGACGGGAAACCCGAACTATCGGCTTATCATCAAAACGCAGCGATGATCAAACTACATACGATTCGAACGCGAGGCACGCTCCTTGTTCCGGCACTTGTCATGATTTGGCTGGGCGCGATAAACCGAGAGACGACCTCCGGGTCTCGTCAAAACATCGCGCAACAGCCTGCGGCCGGGAGTGCGCCGACGTTTTACCGCGATGTGCTGCCCATTCTCGAGGAACGGTGCCAGATTTGTCATCGTGCGGGGGGAATTGCGCCTGCGCCATTTGAAACTTACGAACAGACGCGGCCCTATGCAGCGGCGATTTCGGCAGCGACCGAAGACAAGTCCATGCCGCCGTGGTTTGCCGATCCACACATTGGACATTTCTCAAATGATCCCTCGCTGTCACCCGGACAAATCGCTTCGCTCGCCGCTTGGGTTCAAGCAGGAGCGCTTGCGGGAGACCCGCAGGACGCTCCGCCACTCCCGCACTGGGCGGAAAGTTGGAGCATTCAGCAGCCGGACTTGATTTTGAAAATGCCGAAGAGCGTGGCGCTTCCTCGGAGTGGGGATGTTGAATACACGTACGAAATTCTGGCGACGGGATTCCGGGAGGATCGCTGGGTGAAAGCGGTGGAAGTTTTGCCGTCGCTTCGCGCAAACGTGCATCACGCTGTCGTGTACGTGCGGCCCCCGGATTCGAAGTGGATGCGGCGCGCTCCGGTGGGCGTGCCGTTCACCGCTTCGACGCTCGGCGATCCGGAGGACCGGCGCGGGGCGCACTGGACAGACAGCGACGTGCTGCTGGTATACGCGCCGGGGAGTTCGCCGGACAATTGGCCGGATGGCATGGCAAAATTCATTCCTCGAGGGTCCGACCTGGTCTTACAGATGCACTACACGACCAATGGGCACGCGGGAAGCGACCAAACCAGCGTGGGTCTGGTTTTTGCGAGGCAAGCTCCCGCCGAGCGCGTGCTTACGCTGCAGCTTACAAACGATCATTTTGTGATTCCGCCGGAAGCGCCGGATTATCGCGTGGAAGCGCGCGGCACTTTGCCGAACGACGCAACGCTGCTCAGCTTTTTTCCGCACATGCACCTGCGCGGAAAACGCTTTGCGTACAACATCGTTCACAGAGAAAGGAATCCTGGCGCGAGCCAGGATCTGGAGGTAGAGCGGCTTCTCGACGTGCACTATCATTTCCACTGGCAGATGAGCTACCGTCTCGCGGAACCACGTTTTCTGAAAGCGGGGACGGAGTTGCAGGCCGTCGCCTGGTACGATAATTCGCGTGACAATCCGCATAACCCGGACCCGGAAGCGGCCGTGCGCTGGGGCGAGCAGACTTACGATGAGATGATGGTGGGGTTTTTCGACGTAGCGGTCGCGGCAAGTCTCGACAAGCGCGGCTACTTCATCCGGCATTGACGAGAGACACGCGACGGGACTCCCAGAACGGAACTTCCTCGAGCACAGGAGCGAACATGGAAATCCGCAGCGCCTATGTCGAACTGAGCGTGAATGACGGCACCACCATGCGCGCGTGGGTGGCACGGCCAAAAGAAGAAGGCGCGTACCCCGCCTTGCTGGTCTTTCAGGAAGCGTTCGGGGTGAACGCGCACATTCGCGACATCGCCGGTCGGTTTGCGCGGGAAGGATTCGTGGCCGTGGCGCCGGAACTCTTTCATCGCACCGCCGCGGGATTTGACGGGCGTTACGACGATTTTCCGAGCGCCGTGCCACACATGAAAGCGCTGAACGATGCGTCCATGGGCGCAGATTTGCGAGCGGCGCATGACTGGGTACGCGGAAGTATGGGGGTGGAGCTGCCGATTTTCGCGATCGGTTACTGCATGGGCGGACGCGCGGCGTTTCTCGCGGCGCTCACTTTGCCGCTGGCCGGAGCAATTTCCTACTATGGCGGCGGGATTGCGCCAAATGCGACGAATCCAGGCCTGCTGGGCCGGGCCAGCGGGATTCAGGCCCCTTTGCTGCTTTTCTGGGGTGGGCGCGACAAGCACATTCCGCCGGAGCAGGTGCGCGCCGTGACCGATGCGCTGCGTGCTGCGGGAAAAAATTTCGTGAATGTCGAGATTTCCAACGCCGACCATGCTTTTTTCTGCGATGCACGCGCAAGCTATAGCCCCGCGGCGGCGTTGCTAGCGTGGCCATTGACGCTGGCGTTCCTTCGCGCGAGATCTGGCTGAAAGTGAACTCCGAAGACAAGAAAAGTGATAAGCGGCAACGAAAAAACCGCCACTGTCCTTTCGGCCCAAGCCCCTGCCCTAACGTCTAGGATGCGCAACCGCTATTTGCTGTTTAACCATCGCAAGCTCCAGCAGGCGTCCGCGTTCTAATTACTGTGCTAGATTCGAAGATTGGCAGCATTGTTGCGCTAAGACCGTGAGCACACCAACACCACACGACCCGAACCACCCGAAAATAAAGCGCGTGGAAGTGTATTGGCACACGGTGACGTACAAGACCCTGGCCGTTTACGCCCTGCTGCTTGCGGCGATCGTTTTCGCGGCCGTCTATTTGATCGATCCGAATCTGTACTCGCAGGCGTACGACAGGCTGAACAAAACGATCGGCAACGGGGACGGCGATGCGCTGCCGAGCTCGCAGACGCAAGCCAAGTTCGTCAACCTAGACGGAAAAGTACAGGTGAAGAAAGTCAATTCCGTGCAATGGGTGGATGCCGATTTCCGCACCTCGCTGGACAAGGGCGATCAAATTCAGACTTCCGCGGATGGCGCGGCGCGCATCACCTTTGCTGACGGTACGACGTACACGGTGAAGTCCGGAACCTTCATCACCGTGGAGGAGAATTCGATGGGGCGCGAGCAACCGTCGAGTTCCGGAGTACGCATCAACATCGGGCAAGTGGACCTGAAGACGCCAAATTATTCGTCGCCGGATTCCAAGGCCGCGGTGAGCATGGAAGACTCCCAGACGTCACTGCATTCCAACAGTAGCGCGGCTATGAAGGCCGACCCGGAGCACAAGGAAAACGAGATCGTGGTCTCCAGCGGAAGCGCGGAAGTCGAGCGCGGCCAGGAAAGAGTGGAGATCGGGGCTCATCAGAAGGCCATTTTCCCAACGGGCGGACCGATCACAAAGTCCGACACGCTTGCGCCACCGGACCTGAGTTCGCCGCGCAACTTTGAGCCGCTCATCGTGGAAAACCCCAAATCCGCGGCGATCCATTTTGAATGGAAGGCGGTGTCCCAGGCGGTTTCCTACACCGTGCGAATCAGCACGACGGCCATGTTCACGAGAACGGCGAAGGAAGCTGCAGGGGTGGTGGGAACCAGCGTGGATATTTCGGGGCTCGATGGAGGCGACTACTTCTGGAACGTAACGGCGACGAACGCAAAGAAGGAAAACAGCGAAGTGAGCGAAACGTTCCGGTTCACGCTCGTTGCGCAAGGAAAAACCCAGGAGATGCTTCTTGAGATTACTGGCACGCAGATTCACGGCCGGGTGGCGGAAATCATCGGCCGGACTGAACCAGGCGCGGCGCTGATCGTAAATGGGCAGCCGGTGCCGATCATCGCAGCGGACGGCACCTTCCGGCACTTTACAGAGCCGCTCGAACCCGGCCAGCACACCATCGTCATCGTGGGAGAGAATCGCCGTGGAGGCACGGCCCAGCAGAAGGTCACGATCGTTGTGCCGAAGTAAAGTTCGAAACGTTGATCGTTTTCCGGTGACGCAAGAAAGAAGAGGCAGGCGCGACTTTGCGCTGGTCGCCAAGTCCAGAGACAATGGTCTAGTTGGCCGCGCGGCGGTTCAAAGAGACCGTGAGGAAGTCAGGCAGGTCGTTGTCGACCGGACGGCGGAGAGGGTTTTTCCGCGGGGGGCGGAGGGATGAACAAGAACGGTTACAACCTGAGGTCGATCTTTAGTTTGTTTTCTTCCGACCTCGCCATCGATCTAGGGACGGCGAACACCCTGGTGTTTTCGGCCGGCAAGGGCATCGTGGTAAACGAGCCCTCCATCGTGGCTATAAACAAATCCACCGGCGAAGTCGTGGCCGTCGGCCGCGAAGCCAAGGAAATGCTGGGCCGCACGCCGGGAAACGTGGTGGCTATCAAGCCAATGAAGGATGGCGTCATTGCCGACTTCAAGGTCACCGAAAAAATGCTGACGTATTTTATTCAGAAGGCGCATAACCGCCGAGTGCTGGTGCATCCGCGAATCGTTATCGGAGTGCCCAGCGAAATTACGCCTGTCGAAAAGCGCGCGGTGCAGGACTCCGCGTATCGCGCGCGCGCCAGCGAAGTTTATCTGGTTGAACAAGCCATGGCCGCGGCGATCGGAGCTGGTCTGCCGATCGAAGAGCCGTCCGGCAACATGGTCGTGGACATCGGCGGCGGGACGACGGACATTGCCGTCATCTCGATGAGCGGCATCGTTTACTCGCGTTCCGTGCGCGTGGCGGGAAACGAGATGGACGAAGCAGTGATGCAGTACTTGAAGAGAAAATACAACCTGTTGGTCGGCGAGCGCACCGCCGAACAGATCAAGATGGAAATCGGCTCGGCCTATCCGCTGGAAAAGCCGCTGACCATGGAAGTGAAGGGCCGCAATTTGATCGAAGGCGTTCCGCGGACGGTCACGATTGACGATAGCGAAATTCGCGAAGCCTTGAGCGAATGTGTCGCGACAATTCTTAACGCTGTGCGCGTAGCCTTGGAACGCACACCTCCGGAACTTTCCGCTGATATCAGCGACCGCGGCATCGTGCTGACGGGTGGCGGCGCGCTGCTGAAGAATCTCGACAAGCGCATCCGGGAAGAAACCGGTCTGCCGGTTTCCATTGCCGATGATCCGCTGGCGTCCGTGGTGCTGGGTACCGGCAAAATGTTGAGCGATTTCAAGTTGCTGCGGCAAGTTTGCATCGACTAACGGATTCTCCGGATTTGACGCTATCGCAGAAATTTTGAACCGCACAGGGCAAGGTCTGTGCTACTGGACTCCATGGTTGGCATCCCTTCTCGACACAGATCACTCTTCCTGCTCGGAGGCGTCGTGCTCCTGCAGGTGCTGTTGCTCGCTGTGCAAATCAAACGTGACTCGCAAGGCCGGCTGATCCGGGTTTGGACGGTTGGAGCGGTTTCGCCGTTCGAACGCGCGGGCGCTCACGGCATCAGCCACATTCGCGACACCTGGAAACACTATTTCGCGCTGCAAAACGCTTGGCGCGATAACGAAGAACTGAAGCGTGAAAACGGCGCTCTGAAGCTGCAAATCACGCAACTCCAAAGCAAGGCTGGCGAAGCCGATCGTCTAGCCGTACTGCTGAAGTTCCGCCAGACGAATGTGGACGTGCCCATGGTTAGCGCGCGGGTCATCGGCGGAAGCGCGGATTCCACCAGCCAAACCATCTATCTTGATCGCGGCGAGCGCGACGGTATCCGCCGCAACATGGGCGTGATCACACCGGACGGCGTCGTCGGCAAGGTCATCGAGTCCTACAGGGATACGGCGCAAGTTCTGCTGCTGACGGACAAAGACAGCGGCGTGGGCGCGATGCTGGTGGATTCGCGCGTCCAGAAACCAGTTGGCGGCACGGGTGAGCCGCTGCTGGTCATGAAGTACATCTCCAACGAAGACAACAGTGTGAATCTCGGGGACCGCATCGTCACCAGCGGCATAGATCGCATCTTCCCGCGCGACTTGCCCGTAGGAACGATTGCGGACATCAAGGCGGGCAGTACCTTCAAGCAGATTCGCGTGCGGCCCGCTGCGAACCTCGAACGCCTGGAAGAGGTGTTCGTGCTGCTAACGATGAAGCCGCTGCAGATGAAAACAGATTCCGCGGAGCCGAATTCCGCAACGCCGCCTGCAGGGGGGCCTTCCGCCGCTCCAGCCAGTCCGGCTTCGCACGAGAAACCATGAACGACGCCTTCGATCTTCGCGGTGGCGAGCTGCACATTGAGGTGCACAAGTTCCGTGCAGGCGCGATCATTCTGGCTACCGCCTTTGCACTCGTGTTGCAGGCTTTTCTGCCGATCTATTTCTCTAAAGCCGCGATTCTGGATCTTCCGCTGCTGATCGTCATCTATTTTGGTCTGAGCCGGCGCAACCCCTCTACGGGATTGCTTCTGGGCATGGTGATCGGAATTTTGCAAGACAGTCTCAGCGGGCCTACTGTTCCCCTCGGACTCTACGGCATCGGAAAAACCGTGATCGGCTATCTGGCTTCCTCGATTGGCGCGCGCCTCGATACGGAACATCCCGCAGCGCGTTTCGCCCTGACCATTGCGTTTTTTGCCGTTCACCAGGGCGTCATTGCCTTGACGCGTCGGCTGCTTCTCTCTCAGCCCGAGCCGTGGTTCACCATGCACCTGGGAATCGCCGCGCTCGTCAATGCCGTCGTCGCCGTGTTTCTCTTCATGCTCCTCGACCGCCTGCGTAAGCCCTCCTAACCCCTACTGAGCTAGTAGGAATTGTTTGAAGTCCTGGTAGTCGCTGGACATCGGCAGGGACAATTTCTCGAGCTTTAAATAGGCGGCCAGGCGATCAGGCAGCTGCGGCGCTATGCCGATGGCGCGCTTCACCACCTCGGCGAATTTTGCGGGATGCGCGGTGGCGAGCACCAATCCTTGCGCGGGGTCGGAACGTTCCCGCTTATAGGCTTCCCAGCCGAGCATTCCGACAGCGGTGTGCGGATCGGCGATATAGCCGAAGCGCTCGTAAAGGGACTTCATTTCCGCGAGCGTCTCGTCATCGCTCACGGCGTGGCCCCAGATTTCGCGCTTCACATACTCGACGCGGCCGCGGCACAAATCCAGCAAGCGTGGAAAATTATTCGGATTGCCGACGTCCATGGCATTCGAAAACGTTTGTGTCGCCGGGCGCGGACGGAATTCCCCGGACCGCAAATATTCCGGCACGACATCATTGGCGTTGGTCGAAGCTAGGAACCTGGCCACCGGAAGGCCGATGCGCTTGGCGAAAAGTCCGGCCGTCAAATTGCCGAAATTCCCGCTGGGCACGGACACGACGAGCGGCACCGACGCCACCGGCAACTGGCGGTACGCAGCCAGGTGATAAAACATCTGCGGCAGCAGCCGTCCGATGTTGATCGAATTCGCCGACGTCAAAAACGCGCGCTTGTTCAGCGCAACGTCCGAAAACGCCTGCTTCACGAGCCGCTGACAATCGTCAAAGCTGCCCGCCACTTCGAGCGCCGTGATATTTTCGCCCAGCGTCGTGAACTGCTTCTCCTGCGCTTCGCTGATGCGCTTTGAAGGATAAAGAATCACCACACGAATTCCCGGCACGCCGAGGAACCCATGGGCGACGGCGCTTCCGGTATCGCCGGAGGTGGCCACGAGAACCGTCAGCGGCCGCGTTTCTCCCCGAACGAAGTAGCCCATCAGCTTCGCCATAAATCTCGCGCCAAAATCCTTGAACGCCAAAGTGGGACCATGAAATAGCTCAAGGATGTGCAAACCGGGCGAGAGCGACACCAACTTCACAGGAAAATTGATGGCTTCGGCAACGATTTGCCACAACACCTCTTCCGGCACATCTGGAGTAGCGAAAGGCCGCACCACGCGAAAACAAACTTCCGTGAACGGCAAGCGGCGAAACTCTTCGAGTTCCTCGGGTGAGCGCCGCGCGATCTCCACTGGCAAATAGAGCCCGCCGTCGGGCGCCAGCCCCCGCAGTACCGCGCCGCGCAGCGAGGTCAGCGCCGCCTTGCGCCCGGTGCTCCGGTACCTCATCGCCCGCGCTCAAGCTGGCCGCGAATTTTCCCTAGAAACGCCGCGACATCCAAAGCAGGATCGCGCAACTCGGCCACCTTCAACGTACAATGCGCCAAAGCTTCATAGCTCTGCCGCCGCGCAGAAATCAGCGTGGCATAACAACGCGCCACCGTTTCTTTTGGCGATTCGCCCCGCCTTGGCTGGAAAGCACCGCGCCACAACACCGGTTTGGGGTCACTCAAGTAGCGTTCGATGAGCAGCTGCTGCTCTTCGGCCGAGGCGGCGAGATATACGACGGTCATCCTCCGCCGCAAGCGCAGCAACAAATTATTCCCCGTGTAAATCACACTGCCGGTGGTGTCCAGCACCAGCGGTTTTTCCGGCCGCTGATCGAACGATGTCAGCACCTCGCCCAGCGTGTGAATCTCTTCCTCGAGGTACTGGGCCTCGCGTTCCGCATATTTCGCGCCGTCCGGCCAGCCCATCCACGCCGCCACACCGTCAATCCCGGAATACCCGCCGGCGGCCAGCCGCGGAGCCAGTTTCCGCTCGATGCAGTCGTCGCAGCAAATAGCGGTCCATCCCTCGGCGGCTAATTTCTTCGTCCAAAAGGATTTTCCAGCACCGGACATCCCGACAAGGGCCAAACGCAGAGGCAAGGAGGCTTCGCTTTGCATGAGAACAGTCAGATTACGATAACGCGCGCCCCGTCCGGTGAGCAAGCGTCTGGACCTGTCGGGTGTCGTCTTTGCCGATGATCGCACCGAGCCTCACCACTCCTTGAATTCCTCCTGCCGGGCCGCTATCGGGTAGATCGTTGCTCGGTCGGCTGCTCGGATGAGGGCTTGGTTGGGCGTCACTGTAGGCGTCCCCACGAGACCCAGGAGCTGCCTTGTCTACAGAACCAGTAGTGGACTGTGCGCTACTAGAGGTTTGCACCTACTCGAGCGAAAAGGGGAACACCAGTTACGCAAAAGCAAAACGAGACGACGAATTTTCCTAGGTAATGTGGAGACGCCGGAGTGCGCTACCTCATACGTATACATGTGCATGTTATCGACCGAATTCTCCAAGTATGGACGCACCAGCCAAGAGGCCCAATGGTGGTTTGGCGCTACGCCGACGGTCCGCCTGACCTCCTGTTGCCTGGTGTATCTCGGTCTTGCAAAGGTTTCTGCCGCAAAGCGTTCGACGGGATATAGAAATCAATCGGAGCTTTGAGAGCGCTTACGCCGATGACGAGCCTTTGGTGTTCGACCACTGTGCGAATACGGACAGCGCCCAGGGGTGCGCTATGGGTACCATGTTTGCTGCATGCAATCATTTGCGGTGGAAGCGTTTGGAATTGAGCGACGCCACCAAAGGAGAATCCAATGAAGGTAAAGACATTGCTAGTTGTGGGTGCCTTCTCGCTGGCGCTGCTCATCGGCGGGTGCTATGCAAGCCCGACGCCAGCGGCGGGGCCAGCCGGGCCGCCGGGAGACCCCGGACAACAAGGTGCCACAGGCCAACCCGGAGACTCTGGGCGGCCGGGTGACGATGGCCGAAAGGGCGAAGCAGGCCGTGAAGGGGAAAAGGGCCGAGACGGAGATCAGGGGCGGGCCGGAGATCAGGGACGTACCGGCGACCAGGGGCGGGCCGGCGACCAGGGACGACAAGGCAAGGACGCGCCGTGTCCAGCCGGAGAACATCGCCAGACAAATCCTGACAACGGAAAAACCAGCTGCGTTAGAAACGACTGACGTCCCCGGCAATTGCAGATTCCAGGTACACACTCCGAAATAACCTTGGCTGCGGTCTACCGTCAATCTAGTGACGGTGGACTGCTGCGTCTCCGCCCCCCGCTCGAAACCAGCTCCCCGCTCGATCAGAAACATTCTCGCGCCAGACGCTAGAAGATCCCATGAAACAATTTGCTCCCCTAAACGTCTTATGGATAGGGAGAAGGTCCTTCCTTGAAACCAAAGCGCGAAAATCCCGGAGATCTGCTCCAGGGAACGTTGGACCTGCTGATTCTAAAAGCGTTGGCTCGCGGCGCCATGCACGGTTACGGGGTCGCCGAGTGGATTCACGAGACTTCCGAAGACATCCTGAGGGTCGAGGAAGGCGCGCTTTACCCTGCGCTGCATCGACTCGAGCTGCGCGGCCTGCTCTCCTCCGAATGGGGGGCATCGGACAACCATCGCCGCGCCAAGTTTTATTCCCTGACCGTGGCGGGCCGAAAACAGTTGGCCGAAGAGACCGAGTTTTGGCGCCGCATGTCGGGGGCGGTCGCGCGAATACTCCAAACGGCTTAGATCACGCGGGAGGACTATGTTTTCTGGGCGGCTACACCAAACCTGGTTGCGACTAAAGGCGCTTGGGAAGCGGCCGCAGCTGGATCGCGATCTCCATGACGAAGTCGCGTTTCACCTGGCCATGCGCGAAGAAAAAAACCGCCGCGCCGGGATGGCTCCCGAAGAAGCCCGTTACGCTGCGCGCCGCCAGTTCGGAAACCCTGCCAGTCTGAAAGAGAGGAGCCGGGAGATGTGGACACTCGTTTCGGTGGAAGGCCTGCTTATAGACATCCGCTTCGGCGCCCGCAAGCTGCGCAAAAGTCCAGGTTTCACCTTCGTCGCGGTGCTGACGCTGGCGCTCGGAATCGGCGCGAGCACCGCCATCTTTTCCCTGATCCACACGGTGATGCTCAAGAGCTTACCGGTCACCAATCCCGGCGAACTGTACCGCCTCGGAGAAGCCACCAACTGCTGCGTCCTCGATGGTCTGCAGGGGAATTTCGGAATTTTCTCATATTCGCTCTATCAGCAGTTGCAGGCAAACACTCCCGAATTCACCGAAATGGCTGCATTCGGCGGCGGCTTGAATTTCTTGAGCGTACGCCGCGCAGGCGCAGCCGGACAAGCTGAACCCTATGTCGGAGAATTCGTCTCTGGCAACTATTTTTCGACATTCGGGCTCGGCGCTTATAGAGGGCGGCTCCTAGGGGCGTCTGACGACCAGCCAAACGCCCCGCCCGCGGCAGTCATGAGCTACCGCGTCTGGCGCGAACACTACTCACTCGATCCCTTGGTAATCGGGGGCAGTTTTCTGGTCAACGGACATCCCGCAACCGTGGTCGGCGTCACGGCTCCGGAATTCTTTGGTGAAACGCTGCGCAGGGACCCGCCGGACTTTTGGGTCCCGCTCGCCGATGAACCTCTCTTGCGGCCGGACGGCTCCCTGCTCACGCACCCGGAACTGCATTGGCTCTACATCGTCGGGCGCCTAAAGCCCGAGGCAAAACCCACGCAAGTCGAAGCGCGCGTAACGCTGGAGGTACAACAGTGGCTAACCAGTCAAGGACAAATCCCCGAGACCTTTCGCGTTGAAATTGCCAAGCAACACGTCACTCTCAGTCCGGCGGGCGGCGGGGTAGCGCGTCTGCGCACCAACTACGCCGATGGCTTGCGCGTACTCGCGGCTGCGTCCGGACTCGTGCTTCTGATTGCATGCGCCAATGTTGCAAATCTGCTGCTCGCCGAAGGCACGGCGCAACGAGCGCAAACCGCGATGCGCGTCGCGCTGGGCGCACCACGATCGCGTCTGATCCGGCAAGCTCTGACCGAAGGATTGATGCTGGGACTACTCGGAGGCGCGGCGGGCCTTGTCGTGGCCTATGTGGGAACGCAAGTTATCCTCTCGCTCGCATTTCGCGGCGCGCACTACGTGCCCATTGACACGGCGCCTTCGCTCCCGGTGCTCGCCTTTGCCGCGCTGCTCTCCGTGTTAACCAGCGTCATCTTCGCTGCTGCGCCCGCATGGATCAATTCGCGGGCTGGTGCGGGTGAAGCCCTGCGCGGCTCGCAGCGCAGCATTCCTCAAGGTTCCCCCGTTCCCCAAAAATCCCTGATCGTGCTGCAAGCCGCTCTCTCGCTCGTGCTTCTGACCGGAGCGGGCTTGCTCACGGAGAGCTTGCGCAATCTCGAGAACCAGCAATTCGGATTCGAGACCGACGGCAGGCTCATCGTCAAGGTTGATCCCGGGCTCGCTGGCTACACCGCCGACCGCCTCGACGGCCTCTACCGTACGCTAAGAGAACGGCTCGGACAAATTCCCGGAGTCGAAAGCGTCAGTCTCTCTCTCTATAGCCCTATGTCCGACAACAACTGGTCCAGCGGAGTTAGCATCGAAGGCCGACGCGCACCCGCTAACCCCGGAGATTTTGACGGCGCTTCCTGGTTGCGCGTCAGCGCCGGTTATTTTGAAACCATCGGTACACGCCTGATTCGCGGCCGCTTCCTCGACGAACGTGATACGCCCGGCTCGCGCCACGTGGCCGTGATTAACGAGACGTTCGCGCGAAAGTATTTTGCCAACGCCGATCCTCTCGGAAAACATTTTGGTCTGGGCGACGCGCCGCACGCGGCCGACTACGAAGTCGTCGGAGTTGTCGCCGACGCCAAGTACCAGGACGCGCGCGACGTAGCCTGGCCCACCTTCTTCCGGCCCCTTCTCCAAACTGAGAAGTTCCGGGACCAGGCCGACCAATCCGAGGAGATCCGCTCGAACTGGATTCACGACATCGAGCTGCGAGTCTCCGGACGCCCGCAAAATCTTCAACCGCTGATTCGCGAAACACTTGCCAGCATCGACTCGAATATGCCGGTGGTAGACATGATGACTTTCGGCGAACAAGTCACTCGCAATTTCAACCAGGACCGTCTCATGGCCCGCCTTGCGGGAATCTTCGGACTGCTGGCTCTGGCGCTCGCCTCGATCGGTCTCTATGGCGTGCTGGCCTGTAACGTCGCCCGCCGCACGCAGGAAATCGGCATCCGCATGGCACTTGGCGCGGCTCGCTCCGGCATTTTGCGAATGGTCCTCGGCGAAGCCCTGCTCCTAGCTGGTCTTGGAGTGGCCGTTGGAATCCCGTGCGCGCTCGCCGCCAACTATCTCCTGACCAGCATGCTCTTCGGTCTAAAGCCGACGAATCCCGTCATCTTGTCCACCGTCACAGCCTTCCTGCTTCTAGTGGCCATGGCCGCCGCCTGTTTCCCTGCGCACAAAGCTTCGGCAGTCGATCCTATGGTGGCGTTGCGACACGATTGAGAAGGTTGATTTTGCAGTTCGATGCCCCACTCTGCTTACCCTGTGCCAACGGGCGGGTTTTCCACAGGGTATTGCCAAGGCAACTGTACTTCCAGACGGCTTGCGGCCTCCTTCTCCAAGTGCTAGGTTTAGAATGACTTTGGTGCTGTAACGAAGCACAAGTCCGGCAGTGATTCGGGAAATCCTAGGGAATTTTTCGAATTTATTTCTTTCGAATAAAATTTTCGACGAACATTTGCTGCAGATTTTTTCGTGACGCGAGCATGTCCCGGCTACTCGCGGGACGGGCGACGAACAGCCTTGATGAGAAATGGCGGCCGCCTAGCGGCCGTAAAATAAAGGCTCGCGCGCGGGGTTTTCGTGTCGTACTGGTTTCGCAACGACAATCGTCTGCCACAGGCCAGACTGGCCATCGCCTCCTACGTCAT
>Ga0210398_10000732_pt1 | contig 36301 bp, 34 predicted proteins | sample IncBWC4OmetaG_FD_161047 | JGI IMG/M metagenome (GOLD analysis project Ga0210398, IMG submission 161047) | Forest soil microbial communities from Barre Woods Harvard Forest LTER site, Petersham, Massachusetts, United States - Inc-BW-C-4-O | ecosystem: Environmental > Terrestrial > Soil >... | reverse complement strand
TAGCATGGTGTCGTTCACTTCCCCAAATCCGTGGGCGTTGAAGCTTTACCATCTGTGGTGGGTGAGCTCCATCTCAAACCACAACTGGAAGTAATCTGTCCAGCAAAAAAAGTCGTGCATGCGTCTCCCCTAAGCAGAGCTTAGGCCGCTATCGCTCCCATGACCGGCCGCGCTCCTTTGCAGTTCCCTCGCGCCGATTTCGCGATTCCGAATACCCCTGCTGGATGTTCGCGATGCGTTCCATCTCCGGCCCCATTTCCAGGTTCCACCGCTCTCCCATTCGGAGCGCTGCATTCTCCGCCGCCTGCAATGAGGGCCTCGCATTACTCCAGCTCCAAGAACCTTCTCCTCCGTGACGCGACACTTCCAGACCGCCGTGATATCCCTCAACGCTATTGCCGATGTGATGGCGCCACTCGTAAACACCAACCCCATCGGATATCCATTCCGACGACGAACGGATACAGATTGCGTTCCCCTTGCGCGTCTCGTGCCGCGCAGGCATAGATTCATTCTCTGGGTCGGGAGAGCCTCGTGCGCTTCCCCGACCCTTCATCCAATCCAGAAAGCCCATATCATTGCCTCCTCCTGCTTATTTGCTTGGCTGATGCCTGCGTTTCGGGTAATGTGCTCGTGTCCAAAGACGCCGCTGAAAGATGAGCGGCGTCCCTTTCCGCCTGTCTCTTGTCCACAACCCTGCCGCATGAGGCATTTATGGCAACGTCCAGCGTGCTCAGACTGTCGGAGAATTTCGACACGATGACCTTTCCCGAATGCCTGGCATTCATCGAGCGCAGCCGCAGGCAAGTCATTCGCCTGGAGCATCTGCCACAAGAGGAAGGCGCCGTCGATCCCGACGCAATCGCCTCCATCCTTCAGCACCTCGATGCGCTGGAACGGAGCATCTGTTCCAATCCCAGCTGCCCTTTAACGGCTGCCTCAACGCTCCCAGGAGGGGCGCGGCCGAGGCACCGTTTGCTGCCTGCGCTGCGCGGACTTTTCCTGCGGTTTCGCCGACGGCTCGTTTGACGCTGACGGCGCACTCTTCTGCGTCGCCGGCGTGCCTGCCTGTGCGCTGGTCGGGCTAAGCGACGGAGCGGATTTATCCTGGCCAGCCATCGTTTGCCGCATTGGCTCGGGGCCGCCCGTGCCGTCGGTAGGCACGGAAGGCTGCGCCGGAGCGTCTTGCTGGAGATGCTGGGTCGCCTTCTCGATTCGCTGCCCAACCTCTCTTGCCTTCGCCTTATCAGCCTCCGGTATCTGCTCCACCGGCCTCTGGGTTGCCTTTTCCTGCGCCGCCTGCTGCGTGTACATTTCTTTCGCGTTTTGCGGCTTCTGCTCTTGGGATTTATCTGCAACGCCCTGTTGCTGCCCTGCCTTCCGGTCTTTCATGAAATCGAGTAATGCCATGAGATAGTGACCTCCCTTCGGTCATGCCGGTGTGAGGCCTGGATGTTGCTCATTTCCCGGCTCCTCAGCGCCATCCGGCCGCGCTGCTCTCACGCCGCCGCCTAGCGCTCCAATCCGAGCCCACGGCCTCTGGTGGGCGGGGGAGTTGATTGTGGCTGCGCCGGAGCGTCTTTAGGCTCGGCTCCTTTTCCCATTGTTTCCGCTGCCGGACGCGCAGCCTCGACCGCCTGCGCTTTCACGTTCTCCGGGAGCTTATCCACACTTGGTGTCTGGGACTGTTGCTGATGTTCTTTAATGAAATCGAGAAATGCCATTGCTTCCACCTCGACGCCGAGTATGGAAGCGCTATGCCATCGTCGTCTGCGGCTCAGGAGTTAGTTGCCGTGAGTTTCACGAACCTGAAACCATCGTAACAAAACTGTAACTTGCATTAACCAATCGGCGTGCCGATACTCCCATCCGTCTCCATATTTGAAAGGGAATCAGCAATGCGGGAAGGACAGGGCGCTCACTCAGAAAGGCACGCGAGCGGCGTTCAGAAAATCGATGCCGATGGGGTAACGGTTCAATTCGCTCCGGGGGTGGTAGCGAGCTTCGCCCGTCTTGAAGCGTTGGTCCACGACAGCTCCCATTACGCTTCCGATTTGCGTTTAAACTTGCAGGACTTGGCGACAGGGAAGCCTTACCCTATCCAGACGGCTTTATCCGAGATGGCCCTTATCACCCTGGAAACCATGAAGCACGTGCGCGCGACCGGCGACACTCGCGCGGAGAAAGCCCTGGAGGAATTGCACGAGCGTTTGATGGGGGACCCCGATCCAAAGACGGTTACGGTGTTGGTGCCCAAAATGCGAGCCCGCTAAGGGTTGCGGCCGCCGAGCAATTCGGCTTCTGCGCCCTCGTCAGCCATGTCGCCCGGCCATAAGCGCACAAGGAACATCATCTCGAACGTCGTTGGAACGGGCTGGTCGAGGCGCCAACCCATTCGTCCGAAGATCCGGCGCAACTGTTTCTCATCCGTCAGGGCAGCCGCGATTTGCTTTGTCGTGAAGGTTCCATCGGAACAGATGAACGTCATAGCGCCAGTGCCGCCCGGATTCGCGATCCTGCTGACAATCCCTATCGTCAGTTCGGGAGCGGGAGTTAGAAAATCCCCGTCCGCATCCACACTCGTATTAAGCGCCTTCAGGGCCTGGGCTACTTCGCTCTGCTCATTGAAGTTCTTGATACTGATCCAGCCGAACTTATCCGGGTGCAGGTGATAGGAAAGGAATAGCGCCGCAGGCGATCCCAGGATGCTCTTGATAGCGGAATTCGAGCGCGCGGTCCCGATGACAACCGGAGCGGACTTGAGCCATTGCCGATGTGCTTCCTTTTCCAGCACCAGCGGGACATCAATTCGTGCGGAATTGCGAAAGCAATTCCGAATCAGCTCCGCCGCCATGATCGACCCCACATCGATGTAGAAGTGCCCAGGCATCAGCGCCTCTTTGTAATCCCTTTTGTGCCGCACCTTTAGCTCCGATAAGGCCGCTTTTCGATTCAGGCCCTCGATGTTCGTATCGGCAAAGCGGAACGCCTTGCCCTCTGCGAACTCGAAATAGAACAACAGCGGGTCGCAGACCACGCTTACCTGTTTCTCCGACTCCAGGTGCGCCGCCCATAGACGCCGGCAGGCCGATACCCCCTCGATCAGCCTCCGGAACCTGAGCTGGTAACCGCCGACGTCATCCGCATCCGGCAGTTCGCATTTTATGAATTCGTCCGGGTTTTCCGCGTCGTATTTGCCGAGGCGCTCCTTCAGTTTCGCGACCCGTTCGCGGGCATGGCCGGGATCAAATCCGCTGCTGGTTATCGAACGCCCGAAATGCTCGACCTCAATATCTTTCGCCGATAGCAACTTCCCGCAATTGTTAAAAAGGAACCACAGCAGAGGAGGCAGCTCCCTCGTTCCTTTGAAGGCTTCCGAAGCCACCATCTTCGTGATAAGCGCCTTCTGCTCTTCGACCGGGATTTCCTGGGCATCGTCCGGCATACGCGTTAGCTAACGTTAGGAGGCATGAGCCTAACACCACCGCTACTGCCTTGTCAAAATTGCGCCTAGCCTGCAGCTTTCCATGACCCCGGAGCCATAGCATGGCGTCCATGAAAACCAAGACAGCGTTGCTTGTTTTCCTCGCCTTGCTCGTTTCAATGACGCTCAAGGCGCAACCGCCATCTGCTTCGTATGACCTCCGGCCCGTCCTCGCGTCCGGCACGGTCATCTGGGGCCACACGTTCAGCAAACCAACAATGAAAGGACCGAACATACACATGAAAACCACAAAACTTCTACTACTGCTGGCGTTCTGGGTGAACGCTCCGCTATTTGCGGCGCAGAACCAGAACCAGCCTCAACCACAACAGGTCAAGCCGCAGGAGCAGCAGGCAAGCCCGGATCGTTTAGAGGACGACCCTGCGTTCAAGCGACTTTCCCCGAAAGCCCAGGATTGGGTCAGGACAATGAGCAACAGGCTTGACACCGCCGTCCAGCAGAAGGATGTCAATGCACTCGATCAACTAGCGCTCGACGTGACAAAACACCAACTTATCGGAATGACCGTGTGCGGCCATCCCGTGGACGAAGGGACGTTCGTCGATGCGGAGGCTCTTAACGCATCCTCCGAGGAAGCCATTGCTATACGCTGGCTCGACCCCAGGGGAACCGTCGTCCATAGTGCCATCCTCACCGGGCGGAAGCGCTGTGTCGTGACGGATGGCGACACGATAGAAGGCAAGTCGATTCTACGAGCCATGCCCAACTCGCTGGCCGTCAGCAATCAGCATGCCTTGACTTCCTGGGAAGGCGAATATTGGGATTCTCCTTCCGAGCGATCCAATGGCGGCGCACCCCACCGGGGAGTTTTCATCGAGAATCGCTTCCTGGTGGAACTCGACCCGCACAAGGCGTCCCCACCCGACAGCCGGGATGTGAGCGATCAAGACCGCGACTTCCACTGGAACGATGAACGGGAAGTCGTGAATATGAAGCCCGGCGTTTTTGTGGCCCCCGCGACCGCATCTCCGCTTGAGCGGAAGGCCGCCCCACCCGCCAATGCGCAAGCGCGGAATGCGCAAACCGCCCCTGCCGGTTGCCCGCCGGAGGACTCCGATAAGAACCTGCCGTTCCACCCCCTCAAGGTTCAGCAGGCCCTCAACAAAAACGCGGGCAAGATCGCAGATCAGACCGGGGTCGGAAAGGACGCACAGGGCAATCCGTGCGCCACGCCGGCGCCAAACCCGAAGCCGGTGATTCCGTAGCCGCACGCAAGGGCGCGCGTGCCCTCTTTGCAGGCCGCGCGCCCGGTCCCAGGGAGCTTCTTATGACGAAACGCGACGACATTCCCGACCGGCGCTTGCTTACTTCTCGGACCCTGATGCCAGGGCCGACAGGTTACGCGTTGCGGTCTAAGCGGTTTTTCAAATACGTGGAAGAAAGGAAGGTATCACCATGAAGGCAGCAATACACAGCAGTGCAGTTTTGATGTTGCTTTATTCCATCCTCGCAGTGCACTTGGCCTTTGCACAATGTGAAACCAAGACCGGCTTCGCGAAGCAAGCGTGCGAGGTCGAATCGGGCAAGGTTGAATCGGTCAATTCCGGGCCGAATTCAGTGTCGCTGGGGCGCTCCAGGGGCAAGCCGCTCAGCACCAACTTTTCAGACACGATTCATTTGGACACGCTGCCGCCCACAGTACAGCCCACCGCGTTCCGGCAATTGGCGCGATTGGACAGAACCGATGACGGCTCATTCATCCTGAAGGCCGGGATGTTCGAGGCCTATCTGGAGAGTTATCCGTTAGATTTCGACGCAAGTTTAAGTACGATCGGCGGCTTCTATCCGGCGCCCATCAAGGGGCGGCGGGCACCCGTCATTGCAGCAGTGTTGAAGCAAGCGGAGCTTCACCCGGAGGTGGCGCAGGGCGATATCCAGGCATTGCTCGGGTGGATTGTCGGCGGAGCGGACCTGGAGAAGATGCCGCCCCAGGTACAGCAGACGGCGGCCAGAATTCTTCCGCGCGAGACGCTGGCGCTATTGCAGGGAGCCACGGCGGCGAACAACGGGGCGGAGGCGATACTCGGTTATATCAACAGCCGTGCCTCGAAGGGTGCGCAGCTGCACCAGAACACCACCGGAGCAAGCGGCCAAGGCGGTGGCGATTCGCCCTCCTCGCCGTCTTCGTACCTTCCGGTCGCGCGTGGCACCTGGGCGCAAATGCCGGGGGGATTTTACGTGCGGTATTTACCGCAAAGGCCCGGTAAAACGATCCTTCAGGTGATGGTGCCGGACACCGCGATCGCACAGGCGGACCCGAGTGCGCCGCTCGTGTTCGATCCCACTCAGTACCTCGCCGTGTGCGGGCAGTCCCAAGGCCTGCGCTTAGGGATCACTATGCGCCCGGCGCGATGACGCATGAAATGCCACGGAGGGCGCGCGTGCTTTCCTTGAAGGCCCGCGCGCCCTTCCTCCAAAGGAGCTTATCGCCGGAGGAACCCAACATGCCCCAACGTGACGACATTCTTGACATCCCCATACTGTCGCTGTCTGACTCTGACTATCTCGATTTCAGGTCGCTTTACGGTGTCTTGATCACGGGCTCGCCTGCCGCTGGGAAAAGCAGTTGCAGCGGAAAGCAGCTCGCTTACGGGCTCTTGCGAATGCTGCCAAATTCAGGGGCCTTGATACTTACGGCCAAATCTGAGGAAACGCAGAACTGGATCGGCTATGCCAAAGCGTGCGGGCGTGAGAAAGACCTGATTGTCTTCAACGCCGAAAGTGGGCATTGCTTCGACCCCATTTTTTACGAATGGACGCGCCCCGGACGCGGCTCGGGGGACCTGGAATCCGTCATCGATTTCTTTTCCACGCTGGTCTCGATCGGCAAGAAGGAGGTGGGCCACGGCCACGACCCATTTTGGGAGCGTGGCAATGAGCAGCTCATGCGCAATTGCATCAAGCTGCTCGACCTTGCCGGCGAGCGCGTCTCCATCGCCAACATCGACCGGGTGATTAAATCGCTTCCGACCCGGCCCGATGAATACGAAGAGGAGGCTTGGCAGAAGGATTCCTACTGCGCGCAGCTCATCGCCTCGATTAAGGAGCGCAAGAACACGCTCACGCCTGACCAGTGGAGCGATCTCGACTTCGCCACGCAATATATTTTTAAGAAATGGCCGGCGTTTGACGAGCGTCCCCGCAGCTCCCTGGAGATGACGTGGAGCGGCATGGCGGACAAGTTTTTGTTCAATCCGTTCAACCGCCTGTTTTGCAGCGGCAAATGTACTTTCACGCCGGAGATGACGACGCATAAGGGCAAGATTATCATCTGTGATTTTCCGCTGTTGGAATACGGCCATGAAACCGGCCGTCTGATCAACATCATCCTGAAGCTCATCTTCCAGCGCGCGTGGCTGCGGCGCAAGCTTTCCGAGTCGCCCAACCCGGTCTTCCTCTGGCAGGACGAGATGCAGTATTTCGTGACGCGCCGGGACAACTTTTTTCAGCAGACCTGCCGGGGAAGCCGGGTGGCGGTCGTCTGCCTGACCCAGAACATTTTGAATTTGAGCGAAGAGCTGGGCGAAGACCAGCCCGGCAGCAAGACGAAAAGCTTCCTTGGTAACCTCGGCGTCAAGATCTTCCATCAGCAGAACGACACCGAGACCTGCAACTACGCCGCCGACCAGATAGGCCGCGAATACCGCTACCTGGACAATTTCAACGCCAGCGGCGGCGATAACAACCATGCGCACGCGAGCGTGGGCGGCTCGCGGCAGCTCGTCCATGTCGTCGAGCCCATCGAGTTCACGCGCCTGATGAAGCCCGACTCCGCCAACCCTTACGCCCAGGCGATTGTCTACCAATCGGGAAAAGCCTTTAACGCAACCAAAAGCGAGCGCAACCCGAAAGGATGCAATTACCTCTCGGTGCTGTTCTCGCGTTGACCGAAATTCAAGGAGGATGCCATGCCACAACCCGGATTCGGCGGCTCAGCCGCTCCCATGAATATCGACCAGCTGCAGAACATGGCGATGAACGTCGTTGAAAACGTTTGCGGCGTTATTTGCATGCCGGTGGAGGTCATCCTCCGCCCGCAATACGGCACCCGGTATTTTCCGGTGCCGGTGATCTTTTTCTCGGCGCTGATGATGATCATGATGCCCCTGTTCTCGGCAGTGGCAATCGGACTCACCCGCATGATTCCGTTCGTGCGCGTGCAACTGCCCATGGGGATGTTTGACATCGGCTCGCTGTCGAAGCTGTATTTCATTCTCGCCGTGGTTCATGGCATTCGACTCTACCGGCGCATGATCCATATGGAGCTGGAGCAGAACAGCGAATTCGAGGGGCCGCCCCTGCCCTTCTTCCGCCTGATTCCGTGGAGCCGCTCGTTCTGGTGTACCCGTATCGTGCTGGAACCCGCGTTTGTCTTCATCGCGGCAATCATCCTTGGAAACATGTTCATCTTCCAGGCGGGCCTCGTGTTCTTCCTGCATTTCGCCGCGCTGGCCCTCGCGATGAAGAATTTCATCGGCTGGTATAAAGCATGGGCATACCTCCGCCAGCTCATGGATATGCGCTTTGCCGCCCCGATCATCGCCAAGCTCGTCGAAAACCAGGCGACGGAAGACGATTTGGCCCCGATTCATCTGGCGAGCTTTCCCAAGAACCTCTCCCCGGAGATGAGAGAGGCGGCGGTATCGCATATCGCGCGCCAGTTCTCGCCTGACGGGGAACCCCCCGCCCCGGCAGCGCCCGTGTATGCATCCGGCGCCAATTCCAACGATGGAGGAAACCATGAACCCCACTCCTAAGCATCGCGGTCTGATGTGGGCGGCTGGCGTGATTGCCGTCCTTTACTTCGCTCCATCCATATTCCAGTCTTTCCGCCAGGCAGGCCTCCAACGACCGCAAGCCGGAATACGTCTTGCCGCTCCTCCTGGTACTCCCGCCGCCACCTTCGGCAGCCTTATGGGTATCTGGCAAGCAACGGCCGGGCTGCCCAGCCGTGGCACATGCACGCTGAAGCTCGAACTGCGCGCGAACCGCGAGAAGGAAGGCCAATACTCGGGATATTCCACCCTCGCCTGCGTGCCTTTCGGGGTAACGCCGCCCCGGCAACCGGGTGTCAATCCCGCCGAGGCCATGCTCAGCAAAGAACCCAGCTCCGCCATCCTCACCGGCAGTGTCGTAAACGGTTCCATTGCCTTTCACGTGGACAAGAACATCGCGGCCGGCCAGGAATGCGCCATGACATCCTTCACGGTTACGCCGTTCGGAACGAATCAAATCGCCACCGAATGGCAGGACGGATGCCAGCGTGGCCAGATGGTGTTGAAAAGAACCGGGAAGTGAGCACGCTCCATGCCTTCCACACGCGAGGCCGTCAGATCCACCCCGCCCGGCGAGGCCTCGGGCGTTCGCATCCTCACTACGTCCGAAGTCGCCCGTGAACTGCGCTGTTCAAAGGCGCATGTCCACAACCTGATCAACGGCAGGGTGCGCGGCGCGCGGCCCCTGCCCGCTTTATGGCTGGGCCGCCGCCGCCTCGTGCGACGCGCGAGTCTCGATCAGTGGCTTTTGACGATCGAGCATGGGCGGTAGTGCTATGATCCGATCATCGCCGGACGTTGACGCCGTGGACGCATGAAGGGAGACACTGCATGCGAAAACGGTATCAGAAAGGAAGTCTCACGAAGGTCGATGGCGACTGGATCGCACAGTGGTGGGAGGACGGTCACCGCCGCAAACGCACGCTTGGGAGAGTGTCAACACTCACGAAAGCCCAGGCGGAGCGGGAGCTGGCGGCAATACTGAGCCCCATCAACGCGCGTTCTTCCACGCCGTCGTCGTCTACGAAATTCGGTGACTTCGTCGCCGAGATCTACTTGCCGTTTTACCGGCGCAAGTGGAAGGCATCCACCACCATGACCAACGAGGAACGGCTGCGGTTTCACCTGACCTCGGAGTATGCTGGGCGCACGCTCGGCAGCTTCGGCCGCGACGAGCTTCAGGAATACCTGGAGCAGAAAACCGTGACCGGGCTGTCTTACAGCGTGGTCGCGCACCTGCGCTGGGACATGCGGCAGGTTTTCCGGATGGCGGTTTCCGAAGGGCACATTCTGCGCAACCCCGCAGAACTGCTCTTCATCCCGCGCGAGGCCAGAAAGCCGCAGCGCCGGGTGATGACCTTGGAGGAGGTAAAAACATGCATAGGAACACTTGAACGACGCGAGGCCCTCATCGTCAAACTTGCGGTCTTGGCCGGCATGCGGCCCGGCGAAATCTTTGCCCTCACCTGCGGCCGTCTCCGCCGGCTTCACGCGGAGATTCAGCAGCGTATCTATCGCGGCTTGATCGATTCTCCCAAGACGGAGCATTCGGTCCGCGCCGCCGCGCTGCCGCAATGGCTGCTCGAAGACATCCACGCCTGGGTTGCCGATCTGCCCGACAACGGCGACGGCGCCTGGGTCTTTCCATCGGAGACGACGAAAACGCCGGTGGCGAAGGACAATGTTTGGCGCAGGCACATCGCGCCCAAACTCAAGGATGCCGGGCTCGCATGGGTTGACTTTCACGTTCTGCGGCGCACGCACTCGACGCTGATGAACGAGCTGGGAATTGACCCGAAGGTCGTCTCCGACCAGTTGGGCCACACGCTCGATGTCAACCAGAACGTCTACACCCAGGCATCGCTGCAGCGGCGCAGGCAGGCCGTGGATGCCCTGGAAACCGCATTAAGAGCAAGCTGAAACCCTTATTGGAGCATTTTGGAGCAGGCCTTAAAACAGGGAAGCTGCAAGTTATTGAAAAGATGGAGCGGGAGACGGGAATCGAACCCGCGACGTCCAGCTTGGGAAGCTGGCATTCTACCGCTGAATTACTCCCGCTCAACAACACACTCAACTATCGCACAATCAGCAGTTTTGCGGCAAGAGCAGTTCTCGCCAGCATGAGAGTCTGGCTTCTCACTCTAAGTGGCTGTTTAGGAGGGCTCGCGAAGCCGGAAAGGGCGGCCTTGGTGGACCGGACCAAGCAAGTGGCAACCGTGGCCTACGATAGATCAATGCCCCGTCGGCCAGCCTGTTATGAGTCCATCGGGACACCGCACCGGCGTCGAACCTCAGCGGTGTTGACAGGCAACAGTTGAGAGCATAGGGTGCCTGAAGCATGAGAAAATGAGGTATGAGCATGGGCCAGTTAAACGCGTCTCTTCCGGGGGAGCTGATGGCCGAGGTGCGCAAGCTCGCACAAGCGGAGGAGCGCACTACCGATGAATTGGTGCAAGGGGCCGTCAAGCGACTGCTGCGGCTGAAACATCGGCAGAAGTTGTACGATTACGGCGAGCAGCAGGCAAGGAAGCTACTCTCAGCCGCCATTTCGACAAGCTGCCGTGGCTTCCCGCGAAAGTTGAAAGCGGATACCCAGATATTGGAATCAGCGGTGACGGAAGGCACTACCGGCCACGGTCGTGATTCTGGCGGGTTTCTCTTACCAGACGCGGTACATCGGACTCTCTGATTCCATGGCGAGGCGCTGGCGGGTGCGAGAGCCGAAATGGAGGTTATGGGCCACAAAGTTGTGTCGCGGCATTCTGTTGACCTCATCAAGGAGGACCCGGCGGATTCTGGAATGCGCCCAGCGTCCCACCCTCGGCCGTGATCACCCCGGTACCAACAGTGGTCAGCGTGCCCCCATTTATCGTGCTTCCGTCCACCGATACGACAAACCGGCTTCAGCCTTAATCGTGCTGCCGGTATTGGTCACTGTTCCGCCCAGAAAGGCCAGCGTCCCTCCGTTACTCGCCTCCAGCGTCCCTCCGGCTGCGCTCAGGATGCCTGAAGTTAGCTCAACCGCTCCTCCGTTCGCATTAATCGTGCCCCCCGAATTGTTGAGATTGCCGGCCAGGTTCAAAGTTCCGCCCGTACTCGCCTCCAACGTTCCGGTATTTGATGCCCCCGCGCTGCTCGGCTCAAACAGCAACTCGTTTCCAAAGGCAGAAGTAGCATTGATCACTCCGGTATTCGTGAGCGCGGGTTGGCCGTCACCGATGTTTCCAGAACCCTTAATGGTGTCTGAGTTCGTGAAGACGTTGGTAGACGAGCTGCCCAAGCGGGAGGTCCGCCATGCAATTACCAATCGTCACGATCTTCGTTCGTCACAGGCCCGACTGCCCCCACCGCGACGAGTTTTACAAGCGCTGCAATTTCTGGAAGCAGCTCCGGACGCTGCCGAGCTGAAGACTGCTTCGAGCTTCTGTGACTTGCTCGGTGTAACTGTTTGAGCTAGAGAGGCCACCGCTGTCGTACCGCAGCCGTGAAGCCGTCCCCGCCCTATGTCCGTGCGCCGTCGTTAACAAACCTGGACCAAGGGCTTAGGGGCGCCAGATCCAATTGCAGTGTTATTCGAACTCGAGGTGTTGCTTTCGACCGCAGAAGCACCGATGGCCACATTGCCACCTACACTCGAATGCCTGGTGACCGGCCGGCAGGAGTGCAGCAATAGGAACTGCCAAACGCACAAGACTCGAAACCGTCCAGCCCCGAAAAGGAAGAGGGCCATTACTGTTTGAACGCCTGGCGCTCCATCGCCGGTCCAAAGTTACGTAGCCTAGCAGAATAATCGAAAGACTGTTGTTTCTTTTCTTGCTTCCGCTCTTCTCAACTTTCGCTCACGCCCAGAACCCATGCCCTACCGGCGCCGTGAGCGAACACCTGTTGCTCAATTCATCCGGCGCGTACTGCACGATCGGAGAGGTTTTCCTGTCCAAGTTCGGTTTTGAGGCCTATGCCGAAGGTCAATGGTATGCGGCAGCGTCTCAGGTCTTGATTGCGCCGGACGTCTCCGGCAATAGTTTCGAGATCTCTGGTGTGCCATGCAATGGGGGGACGTTGGGTTGTTGAGCTGCCAAGGTTCCGGGACACGCGATCTCCGCGTTGTTCACCTTTATAGTTATATGCAACATTTCCAATCGGACTTTAGTAGGTTGCGCGATACGACCTCACGGAGGCGCTGATATTGTGGGGATCGAGTTGCGGCTGGTTACCTGGGTGACGGGAGTCAGCACTCCGGCGGAACAGCCAAAACACTCAACTTCGTGGAAGCAAGTGTGGCGCCGCTTGGATAGTTTGGCCTGTCGGCTTCTTGTTCTTGCGGCCAGGGGAAAAGGTAGCTTGAAACGGCGGTTCCACGCTAGTCATCTTGATGTAATCAGCGCTAAAGTCAGATTGATGCCGAAGGCTGGCGAGCCTACGAGCGAAATTCAGCAGGAAGGCCCGATCCGACTCCGTTATAGAACCTGCCAGGTTCTTGATCCGGACCAAAAACCTGGCTTCTGAGCCTTCGCTGCCCCCGGCATGTGCAAGCTCCTCGAGCGTTGAGGGCGGCCTGCCTCCAATAGCTGCCAGCGGTCCCGGCTCCTCTCCGGTGAAGAGCCGATACATAGGAACGTCGAGCGCACTCGCGAATCTATGTAACGTTTCGACGGAAGGCACGGTGTGCCCACGTTCCACGCGCGAGATGTAACCGCGGAGCATTCCGGTCTCCCGTTCGATGTCTCCCTGAGACATGCCATTCTGCACTCGAAGGTCACGGATTCTCTGGCCAATTGACATTGTATTTCTCCGTTCATGTTTCCCCTGGTCTCTGCGATGACCGCCAACCCTCAGAGTAGCCTTGCTCTCGCTTGGATTCGCTTTTCTCTAGCCTCAGCAGGTTACACTCGCCGCTCCCCAATGTCTGTTCCATTTGGGACATAATTATATGAAAGAGTTATTATGCTTCATATCTGGGATGACATCCTTTGAGGACTTCGCAACAACCCCTCCTAAGCTCACCTCGGTCCCGAGCCCTATCTCTCGTTTTCGGGGTCCGAGGGAACGGACCAACCCGCAGAGCCGTGTAGCTCTCGAAGGATTGCCTTGCAAGAAACGCGGCGGTCCCCCGGAGCTCCCAAGGTACCCACCGTGCGGGCTACGGGCGGCCCGGCGCGGGTGGTGGTCTTTCCACTTCCGGTCGGACCTGGCGCCGAGCTGCTTGTCTGCAACACCTTCGACGAAGCGTCTGCACACAGACTCGTCTGCCGCTCCTCGATGGGCAGCGCTCGACCGTAGCCTACCTGGTGTTGCGGGTAAGCTCGACTGCATGCTGCCCCTGCGGTAGTTGGAAGGTGGCGCCGCCGTTCTTGACGTTCACGAGGCCTCCGGTACGGCCATCGATCCGGAGACTCAGTTCCCCAGACTCGAATTCCCCGGTCGTTATGGTTACGCGGCCAGGGGAATCAATCGTGAAGGTGAGCCCGGCAGGAGCCGCTTCGTAGTTGCGGACGACAACGCCAGCGTCCGCCTGGAACCGGTTCTTGCCGTCGCGGACGAGCGCGGTGACCCGGGGTCCGATCCTGACTTCGTAGCTGCGATTCTCCCAGGATGAACCTCGAAAAGTGCCCTCGGATGGCGGGCTCAGGGCGCCAAAACGCAGGCCGTCCCACGGATTCTCGTCGATATACTGCTCGAGGCCCACCAGGCAGAGTAAGGCGCCCCAGGTGTAGTGCGTGTCGCCGCCGCCGTTTCCGCCCCAGGCGTGATACTGTTCGTCGTCATGCTGGTTGGTCTTCCAGTCGTCCATGAAAAGGGCGTAGTTCTTCTCGGCGTAGTCAAATGCGACTCGATCGTAGTGATAGCGGTCGAGCCCCTCGTACACCATGTAGTTGGTAGGACCCCAGATATCCCCGCGCCAATAGAACTGGTCTTGAAACGCGGGGTCATTGCGCGCAATCGTCGGCGTAACGTAAGCCCCCCAGAATTGCTTGGGATTCAGCAAGTGCTCGTTCACCATCCGTTCCGCCTGGCCGGGGGTGGCGATACCCGCAAACATCGGATAAAAATTCGTGGGCGAGAGGCTCTTCGAAAACCGCCCATCCCAAAAGCGGTTTTCGTAAATTCCGTCGGACTCGTTCCACAGCTTTTCGCGAACAAGCTGTTTTGTGCGCTCGTATTCCCTGGTGAAGCGATCAGTATCTTCACGGTTGCCGAGCACGGCCGCGATTTTCGCCAGGCATTCCGTATCCAGGGCGTAAAGTGAATTCAACCCCACATCATTGAGGTTCATGGTGTAGGTCTTCTCGTCGTAGGTCACCTGATCCCACATCGGGCTGTCATCCATGCCGCTTTCCCACTTGGCGGCTTGCAGGAAGCCTCGCCCGCCGACGGACGGAGTCGAGCCGCGATCGCTGCCCCATTCGAGCAAGCCGTCTTGATTGCCATCGCGCCACGGCCTGCCGTCTCCCCGATCGCGAAACCAACGGTCGTGCCACTTCACGAGCCTCGGGTAAGCCCAGGCGAGGGCAGACCGATCCAGGAATCTTTCATAGACCTTCCATGCGGTGTATGCTCCCACGGGCGGCTCGCCCCGGTCGGGCGTCGTGCCCGATCCGCCGGCGACGTTCGGCACAATGCCGGTGTCGCTTTGCGCCAGCAGCAGCGCTTTGATGCCCGCATCGGTTTGCGCCTTGTTCTCCAAGGCCGTCAGCAGAGCTCCAAAAAAGCAGTCCCACTCGCCCACCACCCAGCCCCCAAAAGCGTTCGCCCAGTGGCGGCTGATGCTTGGGAAGATCAGGCCATTGGAGGGGGCGTAGAGCGTGTTCCAGAACATCGAATTGCCGATGGCCTCGGGCGCTCCCTCGAACAATCCTGTTACCTGCGGCCGCCGGCTCGCATAAGCCTCAGATTTCTCTTTGAGGATCGCATCGATCTTTCCGGCTTCGAGCAGGCTCTGAGCGTTGTTCACCAGGGCTTGTCCGCTCCAGCCGAGTGGCCACGAAATGAGCCGGACCGCCAGGGCCGCCGGCGACGAATTGCAGCCCCGCCACTCCGGCTTCGCGCTCGCCGTTACTTTCGGACGCGAGCCGTCCCGAGCTCTTCATACTGTCGCGGAGCGCACTCAGCGAAGAGTACACTCCCGCCCCGGTTACCGGTCGATCCACCACGACGTCAAGCTCGGCCGCGGCGTTGAAAACGCTGTCGAAAAAGCGCTTGCCCGTGATCGCTCTTCCAGGCCGATTGCCAGATGGATCGTCAGGTCGACCGCCGAGTGGGTCGCCAACTGGACTGATGGTATAGAAGCCCTGGCTTCCCCCTTGCAGACCGTCCGTGAAGTAGGTTTCAAGCACCATGTTCACGTCAGCCGGGGCGCTCAGCCGGCCGACTACCGTGGTGTCGTCAAGGCGAGACCACTCGAGCGTGATTGGAGCCTGTCGCGGAAGATGTTTCCACGAGACCCGGCAATAGGAATTATCCGGAGCGTGAGGTCCCACTTCCGAGACGGCGTTGAAAATGTCATCACCATCCAGGAATGAGCCACTCTTCGATCCTATGCGGAGCGCAAAGCTCGCCGGCTGCTGATGGGATCGAGCCAGGAACACGATGCCATTCCACGCCTCTGGATCGAAGGCTCCGATGTCGATGCTGTCAAAGCCGGGTTTCGATTGAGCAAGGAGGCCGCTACGCGCGGGCGGCGATCCAGCGGCGATGATCACTCCAAGAACTAAGGCGCGCGTGACCTGTGGCAGATGCCTGCGACCAGTTTCACGTTGACTGTTCATGGCGTCATTGTGTCAAGGACTCCGCGAACAGTCAGCTTTATTCTTGCCTCGTCGGAGGAATCTCTGGTACCACGTCGAGAAGGCGGAGCGTGCAATTCAGGTGGGCTTCCCGGTCCCGCCCAGATCGCTACGTTGACATCGACCGCCGACTGCGGTATTCCAAGGCGTGAGGCATCCGAAGCGCGACGGAAGGTCAGGGTCGATCCTCGATCTCAGGAATGGAGAACGAATGCTGATCGTAAACAGGCGCGCCTTCGTGAAATGGGTCGGCACAACGGCCACCGCACTTTGGGGAAGCGTCATGCCGATGAAGTCGAAGGCTAGGGCTGGCGAGTTCAGGGTGGAAGGGCTCGATTCCGGCGGTCCTGGACTCGCCCTGAGCGAGGCGGCATCGCTTGGCGCCGGGGCGGCCAGTGGGCAAGTCGACCGGCAGGAAATCTACCGGCTGCTCGGCTTTGCCACCATGAGCGGCGAGGATCCCGTCAAGCTATGGCAGCGCCTCAAGAACACCGGCACCTGGCGCGTGGGACCGCTCTCTCCGGATAGCTGGTCCGGCAGCGTTTTTGTGGCGGATGACTCGGACATTTTTGCCTTCAGGACCTTGTCACTTCCGGAAGCCTGGTTGAAAGACTCCCCGCCCGCCAAGCGAGCAGACTATTGCTCCAGGCAGTTCGACCAGTGGTGGTCGGGTTGGGCGGGCATCGAACAACCCGGCACCGCGGGCGTCCCCGGATGGTGGAAATTCGTGGGGCCGAAGGCCTGGGACAATTCCTACGCGCGCCTTGTCTGGCAGATGCCAGACGGCGGTCCCGAAGTGACTTACGAGTGGGCGCAGACCGCGCCGAACGAAGTTGTGGGCCGCCTCACTCACTCCGAGCCGACGGCGCTGGTTCTGCAGGGATACATACCCTGGGATTCCGCCCCGCCTCAATTCTCGGTGCTCTATTCCGAGGGCCCCGAGCGGCGCTTCCTGCGCGGACGATCATGGGTTCCCGGCACACGAGACGGCATGCGATGGGTTCTCGGGCTGAGCGCACCCCCCGATGACGTGGACGGCACGGGCGCGGTACGGTGGCATGGATACTTCAACCGGATCGAGAAGCTACACTTCTGCGGACGGCAGGGCCAAAGCTACGAATCTCTCGAGGCCGCGACGAGCGAATGGCTGGCGGCGGGGAAGATTGACCGGCTGCTGGACGGCAATCGCGACCGGTACTTGAAATCCAGGCCTGAAGGCGCTGGCTGGCTGGCCGGGGCGCCCTCGGCGATCAATGACAACCTGGAGTGGAGCGAGGTTTATACCCCTTCCCGGAGAAGGACTTACGTCACCGTCAGCCGGAAGTGGGCGCAATCCAACAACTCGGCCCCGGACTTCCTGTGGGATAGCTTCTTCAGCGCCCTCCTCGTGTGCCAGGAGGACGAAAAGAAGGCCTACGACCTGATCCGCGATATCACCTCGTGGCAGAACGATCAGGGGATGTTCTGCCAGTACGGTCAATGGCCCGTCCACCCGGACCGCTGGATATTCCCGGCAGCCTGGGGGCACACGCAGTATCCCATCGGCAGCTTGCTGACCGCTAAGGTCTATCTGCGGCGCCCGAATCGAGCCTTCCTCGAAGAGATTTATCCGCGCCTGCTCAAGAATCAGCGTTGGTGGTTTGCCGACCGCGGCGATGGTCAGCCGTGGCGCGATGGCAACAAGAACGGATTGCTCGAGCTTGGCTCCAACTATCCGCAGGAGATCCCCTACGACGATCGGGCCCAGACGGCCTATTTCGAATCCAATGACGACAGTCCCCAGTGGTGGCACGTCGCCAGGTACAACGAAAAAACCCAAACCCTGGAGCAGGATACGGTCGAGCGCAATTGCCTGTATGCCATGGACTGCTGGATTTTGGCTTGGATGGCCACGGAATTGGGCAAAGCGGAGGATGCGCAAGCCCTTACCGCTGAGCATCACCGCATGGTGGAGACGATCAACCGCCTGCTTTGGGATCCGTCCAGGGGCTGCTACTACAACCGCCACTGGGGAAATTTCGCGGGCGATCCCTTCTTTCCGCAGATGGGTCCAGACATCTTCTTTTCCCTGCTGGGAAAAGTCGCCACGCCGGAGCAGGCCGAATCCCTCCGCAAGGTCTTTCATGATCCCAGGAAGTTTGCCGGAGAGTGGATTCTGCCCACCATCAGCCGCGACGATCCTCTCTTTCCCAAGCAGGACTACTGGCGCGGCAAGGTCTGGCCACCCCACAACTGGTTGTTTTATCAGGGCTTGAAGCTGTATGAATGGGATCACGAGGCGAGGCTGCTGGCGGAGTCTTCGGCCAAGATGTTCCTGACGGCATGGCGCGAAAAGGGGGAATGTCACGAGAACTTCAGCGCCATCACGGGGCAAGGCACCGGCCAAAGCGATCCACACTACACTTGGGGCGCGCTCATGGCACTGCTCGCGATCGAGGAGTTGATCGACGTCAACCCCTGGCACGGGCTGCACTTTGGCAATCTTGAGCCTGTCGCGCCGGCCGGGATCCGGCGATACTTCGTCAGCGGATCGCTATATGACGTTACGCAGTCCCCGGACGGACTTGAAGTCAGCAAGGACGGCCAGATGTTGTTCGCAGCCGACGCGCCGGTAGAGATCCGGCGGGTGACATTCGCGGGCGATCAGGTACGGTTCGAGGTCCGGGCAGCCAAGCCGGTCAGGATTCGCGTCCGGAACAACCCTCCGAAAGGTTTTGCTGCTGGTTTGAGCCGGCCGTGAGCCTAATGTAACCCCATAGCCATCAATAAGATGACCGAGAGGGCGCGGGAGCCCTTATGCCACCGTTTCGCTTCCCCCCATCGGGTGTCACGCGTCTCTAGTTATTACAATTATTCATATTATTGAGGCAAAAGAATTCCATTAATTGTAGCCAAAATTTTGTGCATTAGATATTCCTTTTGTTACCAGTAAGTGCTAGGTTATTCACTTTGGCGCGCGGGTTGCGTCGAATTGGCTGAAGCACAAACGGCGGTAGGGTGCGCCGACTAAACCATTGAGGATCTTAGTCCAGCAACGAGTTCACGAAACAGGAGGCGCGGGACCATGAAAACTCTGGGTTTGCATGAGCGTGGAAGCAGGCGCTGGTCGCTTATCCTAATCGTTTTTTTTGGGGCGGTAATAGCCGTTCTCGTTAACAAGCCGCCGGCATTTAGTCAACAGGTGTCTGGAGCGATAACCGGTTATGTGACCGACCAGTCGGATGCCGCCGTTGCCGGGGCAACGGTCAGGGTCACCAATGTGCAGACCGGTGTGTCGACCGATCGCACCACTGAATCGTCAGGACTGTACATATTCACTAACCTGATCCCGGGCACCTATACCGTGGCCGTCGCGGCCACCGGCTTTCAAAAGTTTGTGCGCGAAAACGTGGTTCTGGACGTTGACTCCACCGTGACTGTCGATGCCCATGTTCAAATTGGGACGCTTTCCCAGGAGGTGACAGTAAGCGGGGCTCCGCCCGTGCTTAATCTGCAGAAGGCAGACGTGAGTTCAACGATGACGGCCCAAGTTGTGGAAGACCTACCCACTCTGAGCCGGAACGTCTCTTCACTGGTGATATTGGCGCCTGGGGTGACCCAAAACAGTTACCAACAGGGGGTTTCGGAGTCGCCGGCCAATGGCTTCGAGGCCAGCGCTAATGGGCAGTTTCAAGGGATCAACAACTACCAGGTGGACGGGGTGCAGGACACTCAGATGGGCCTCAGCGGATATCAAATCATTATCCCGCCGGCAGACGGCGTCCAGGAAATGAAGGTCACTACGGCCGATTATGACGCTGAGCTGGGGCAGGTCGCCGGCATGGTGGTCCAATACTCCACCAAGAGCGGCACCAATCAGTTTCACGGCAGTCTGTATGAGTTTAACCGCAACAGTGACACGTTTGCCGCCAATCCCTATACGGAAAAAGTTCCTGGAACGGGGCCCACCGGAAAAGGGACGGGTCCTTCGCCGTACAACGAAAATATTTTCGGCGGCAGCCTCGGGGGCCCCATCAAAAAGGACAAGGTCTTCTTTTTCGGAGACTACCAGGGATACTACACCGCGCAGAGTTCCGCTTTCCTTCAAACGGTCCCAAATGCCGACTTCGAAAGCGGAAACCTGACCGCGGCTTTGGGCTCTCCGCTCTGTTTCAATCCGTCCAGTCCAAGTTCGAACGGCGCCTGCGGGGGCGCGTTGAGCTCTCCTCTCATGGTGCCGACTACCGAAGGTGGCACCATTCAGGCGCGGCAGAACATGGTTTTTGACCCCAACACCGGGAATTCCGATGGATCGGGGCGGGAAGCGTTTACCGTGAACGGCGTTGCGAACATGATACCGGCCAGCGCGATCAACCCGGTTGCGAATAATTTAACGTCTTTGTTAAGCCAGAATCTGGGCCACGGCGTCCTGAACCAAAGCCTGCTTAACAACAACTTCACCGCCGTCATTCCGGGATTGTTTCATAGCAACCAGTATGACGGGCGTGTTGACGTGAATGTTTCGCAGAACAACCGGTTGTTCGTCCGCTATTCGATACTGAATTCGGACCTCGACGATCCTGCGATCTTTGGATTGGCTGGTGGCCCTTCGGCGATCGGCAGCAATGGGGAAGATGCGAGTTATCGAGACCAGCTTGGAGCCATCAATTTCACCCATACCTTCTCCCCGAGTTTAGTGGCTGAGTTCAGGTTCGGGACTACGCGGTTTGCGCTCACAGGATATCAGTCCGACAGCAAGGCGAGCACGGACACCCAGGTTGGCATCCTCGGAATCAATACCGGCGGCCCGCTCTACGGCGGCCTCGCCGGAATCACTGTTTCGGGGCCGGCGGGCGGATTCACCATGGGCGATCCCACAGGTCAGGGACTGCCTCGGCTGAACTACGACACGATTTTTGAGTACGACACGAACTGGAACAAGTTGAAAGGCCCGCACCAGATCCGGTGGGGAATCGATGTGGCGCGCGAACGCCAGAACTTCCTTACCGTTAACGAAAGTTCTCGCGGCAACTTTCAATTCAACCAGGACATTACCAGCGACAACGGAATCGCCGGGACGGGCTTAGGGATGGGCACGTTCCTGCTCGGCCTGCCCTCTGAATTCGACCGCGCTGTATTCAGCCAGTTGCCTGCCGAACGCGCCTGGAGGATTGCGCCTTACCTCGAAGACGACATTCACGCCACGCAAAAACTGACCCTTAACCTGGGAGTGCGCTACGACTATATCGGCCCCTCGACCACGCCCTTCCCGGGCGGCGGAGTCAATTTTGATCCCGTTTCAGGCAACCTCGTTCTCGGAGGGTTGGGATCGGTCAGTAGTAGCGAAAACGTCCAGCCCAACTACAAGAACTTCGAACCCCGAGTAGGGTTTGCGTACAAAGTGTTGTCCAATACCGTAGTGCGCGGCGGATTCGGCCGCGCTTACTACACGGCGCAGTACGGCGGCGGTACATTCGGCACGATGTGCTGCAGTTATCCCATCCAAACCCGCGAAGACCTGAGCCAGCCCAGTAACTACTTCCCGGTCGTTTTCCCGGGGCAGACGAGCGGGTATGTATTGAACCCCAACCAAGCTGTTCCGCCGGTACCCGCCAATGTTTTTCCAAGCAACGGTTTGATCCCGATCCTTAGTGTTCCGGGGCTTGGGGCGTTTGCGGTTCCTTTTCACAACCCGACACCTTATGTAGACTCATGGAACTTTACCGTGCAGCAGCAATTGAAATCCAATCTCAGCGTGTCGGTGGGTTATGTGGGCAATGTGGGGAGGGACGACTACGGTAGCTGGGATCTGAACGCACCCATGCCAGGTCCGGGTTCGCTGACCTCACGGGAGCCGCTCTTCCAAACGTTGGGGATAGACTGGCTGGGCATAAACGAGCGCTGCAGCTGCCAAAGCTCGGACTACCACAGCCTGCAAGTGGTGCTCGATAAGCGCTTCACGAAGGGCTATTCCATCCACTCGGCATTGACCTGGCAGAAGGCCTTGGATCTGCCGTATGGAGGTTCCGGCGATCCCTATGATCGTGACCTTTCCCGCCAGCTCGACGGCAACAATCGTACCGTCGTATGGAACGTGTCACACGAGTGGCACTTGCCTTACGGGAATGGCCAGCAGTACGGAGGGGACGCCACCGGGGTGAAACAGGCTGTACTCGGCGGATGGGTGTTTAACGGCATCACTACCTTGATGACGGGTCTCCCGACGTCGATCTCCTGGAGCGACACCAGTTCGCTGAACAACGCCGGCGATTACGGCCAGCGGCCCAATCAAGTAGGCAATCCGCTCAGCGGCATTCCGGCGGGCCTATGGTATAACCCCGCCGCGTTCGTCAATCCCACACCCTACAATTACGGAAACTACGACGGAGACATCATCGGGCCTCACTTTGCCTCGGCAAGCTGGTCTCTCTGGAAGGAATTCCGAATCAAAGAGAGCATTGGGCTTCAGTTACGCTTCGAGTCGTTCAATCTGTTTAACAGCACCAACAAGAGCAACCCTGACGGAACCGCGAATGATTCCACTGCAGGTTTGATAACCAACACCATTGTTCCTATGCGGCAGCTCCAGTTCGGAGGCAAGCTGACCTGGTAGGCAAATCCCGTAATTCAGCGGCCGTCGAGGCTACCAGGTCATCGACGGCCGCCCCCGACCCCAACCTATTCGTCATCAGCCCCAGCGGCACGGTCTACTGGGGTCGATCGGGCTCGTCAGTCTGCGGCGTGACCGGCTTCTGCTGCATTTCCTGAAAAAGCAGGCGGCTTGCATCTTGCGATTTGCGGATTTCCTGGAATTTCGCCCACTCGCGATCGGCATCGGGTTTGGTTCCGAGCTTACGGTAGGCGAGTGCTAACCGGTAGTGCACGATCTCATTTTCAGGATCGGCGCGCTCGGCATCCAGCAGATAATCGACGGCCTTCGAGGCTTGATTCGTTGATGTGAGGGCCTTTCCCATACCGATTTGCGCGTCGATGTAGTGCGGGCGCACTTGCAGGGCTCGCGAGTAGTGTTCGAGCGCATTTTGAAAATCCGACCGGGACCACGCCACCTCTCCCAGTTCATATTCGGCGTTGGCATCCGACGGATTCGCAACCAGCGCCGCTTCGAACTCCTTCTCCGCTTCGGCGCGGCTGGATTCGTTCGCGGAGTACGCGAGCAGCGCCTGACCCATCTCGAAGTGAATTCCCGGCAGATTGGGATCAGCTTGAAGAGCGCGGCGATACTCCTGAAGCGCTCCGGTGGCGTCGTTGTGGCTCATCAGGGACTGCGCCAAAATCTCGTGCGTGCGCGCGGACTCGGGTGCGACTTTGATGAGAGTTGCCAGGGCGTGCGCGGCGAGATCGGAGTAAACCCGGTACTCGGTGTAAAGGGTATCGGGCTGGTCAGGTTGAATGGACCCCAGCACCGTGACAATGGCAGCGGCCTTATCCAAGTTCCCAGCCAGATAGTAGATGTAAACCAGGTCTGAACCGGCCTGTGCGCGCAACTTCTGATCTTGAACGTGCGGGAAAGATTTCTCGAGCACTGTCTGTGCCTCGTCGAGCTTTCCAAGCCGCATTTCTGACATGCCCAGAAAGGCCTGCGCGTTCCACAGTTCGGGCTTGAGTCGAAGTGATTCCCGGAACTCCTGCGCCGCGTCGGGGTACTTGCGCTCGTTGAAATCAATCACACCGAGACTGGCTCGGACCTCCGCGTTGTGAGGATCGATTTGAAGAATCTCCTGGAATTCGCCGGCGGCGACATCGAGTTTGTTCTCCTTGATGGCCTCCTGTGCGCGCATGTAGTGGGCTTTGATGCTGTCGGTTGCGCTCGTCTGGGCATGTGCGGCTGGATTGAGAATGAGGACCAAACAGAGCACTCCCGCTCTGACGCCCAGGGGAATGCGGGATTCTTCGACGCCTGCGGCCCTTTGGAACCGCACTGCCGGTGAGTTGTTCGACAGACTGCGAAAATACACCATATTGACGAACGTGCCTTTCATAGCCAATTCCTGCCGAATCCACCTTACTGCTTTGAGTTCGCTTTTCGGCGCGCAACCTGAGGGTCGGGCCTCAGCCAGTTCCCCTCGCGAGCCAGGTAGAACATATTCACCGGAACGTGGGGATAGCGATCCACCTGGCCGCTCGGCCAGTGAATCTCAACCAGGTCCGCTTGTTTCAAGTCGGCCATTCCGATTTGAACCCTAAGGTCGTTGCCCGACAAGTAGCTTTCGCTGCCTCTCACATCAAAGATGCGCCGTGTTCCGGAGGCCGTCACGGCGATTCGCGCTCCGATGCCGCTACGGTTACTCTTTACGCCTTCTGCGCGGATCGTCAACCAGTTATTTCGATTTCCCCCGTCATTGCGTAACAGCGTAGGAACGTCGTTCTTGTTGATCACCAGGACGTCGGTGTCACCATCGTTGTCGATGTCAGCGAAGGCCGTGCCCCTGCCCGAGCGATGATCGAGCTTTCTAAGGCCGCTTGCGTCAGACACGTCCACAAACTTCTTGCCGAGCACGTTGCGCAGCATGTAATTCGGTTCGGCCCACGGGTCTTCGGGATGAACCTTCTCCACCTGCGGATCGGTGTGGCCGAATGTCACCCACAGGTCGAGCCAGCCATCATTATCGAAATCGAGGAACTTCGCTCCCCAGGCGCAGTATTCGGGTCCGATTTGGGAGAGTCCTGTGGACTGGGTCACATCGTCGAAGCTATACGAGCCCTTATTCTCGAAAAGAACATGGCTCTGGTTGATCCAGGTGGCCACGAAGATGTCCATCAGGCCGTCATTGTTATAGTCTCCCACGGCGACACCCATTGTGCCCATGATGTTACCGTTTCCATCCACTGTTAGCCCGGAGTCGAAGCCGGTATCCTTGAAGGTGCGATTGCCGTTGTTCACATAAAAGAAATTCGGGCCGGAGTCGTTGACCTGGTAAATGTCCTGCAGCCCATCGTTGCCGAAATCGCCGAAGACCACCCCGAAGCCCCTGCCCAGGTCCGTGCGGATCAGGCCTGCGGTCTTGGTGACGTCGGTAAAGGTGCCGTCACCGTTATTGTGATAGAGAGTTCCTTGTTCCCCCTCGAAGAAGTCCGGCGGGCAGGCGATCGGCACGCCCTTTAGCGTGCAGGCATTCGGATCGCCCGGCTTGGGAGGTAGCCGGCGTGGATCGAAATGCGCAAAGTTCGCCACGTAAAGGTCCAGGCGGCCGTCGTTGTCATAGTCTCCGAACGCAGCCCCCATGCTCCACTTTGGAAATGACCAATGAGGGCCATCCACGCCCGCGGCCGCCGCCACTTCGCTGAAGGTCCCGTCTCCATTGTTACGATAAAGCCTGTTGGGGCCGAAGTTGGTAACGAAAATGTCCGCGAAACCGTCGTTGTTGTAGTCGCCGACGGCGCATCCGCTTTGCCAGCCTGTATCGCCCAAGTGGGCGCGAGCGGTGACGTCCGTAAAAGTGCCGTCGCCATTGTTCCGAAGAAGATAATTGTGGGGAAGCTTGCCTTCGGACTCGGCCTTACGCGAAGACCCGTTAACCAGAAAGATGTCCTGATAACCGTCGTTGTCGTAATCCAGGAAACAGGCGCCCTCGCCATTGACATCGGTCAGATACTCGGTGGTTTCGTCGCCATCGACGATCTTCATCGTGAGACCAGCTTGGCGGGTGACATCGGTGAACACGGGCAGGGGGCTGCCGATGTTGGCGTGAGGCTGGTTGGCACCGTGAAGGAAGATTCGAACCCATGCTGCCATCAGGACGCCGGCCAGCAATAAGCCGAGCCAGCGTGCGTAGAACGGTTTCCAAGCTTTCCTCATTGCCAAATCCGTGAAAATGAGGACTCTTGACCCTTCCAGCTTCTCAGCGCTAATCTTACCACCTGTCTGTTCTCAGGAGTAGACGGCCGGAAGGCCGTGCGTTATAGCGCCGCCGGGCGGATGGTCTTCACGGTTTTGGGTGCCGCGGCTGAGCTTGAGCGTGGCCTGATCGCTGAGCGCGTGCGGGTCGGCATCCCGAACGCCAGGGCAAAGGGCAAGCGGGCCGGCCAAATAAAGAGGCTCGATTTTATCGGTTACCTGTTTCGCCCGAGTGTTGCGGAGCCAAAAGATCCTTTACGGGCATATTCACGTCAAACGCCAGATTGAAGAAACCTACCATCATCTCATCCCAGCTTTGATCGCCCCATCGCACTTCTTTCGTCGGATCTGGGTTGTCGGGATTGTTTGGGGAGTTGTCGAAGTGCGCCGTGCATTCGATCTTGGTTCCCTTGGGGAGAAAGATAGGGTTCGCCAGTGTGTACCAAAGCTGCCAATGCCACATGTAGTGGGGTACGCGCAAGATCGTTTCGGTCTCCCCGGTCGGATAAACCAGGCGATATTCAAAGTCCTTACCGCGCCCGTGCATGTGGGGATGGAGGGAAGTTAGCTTCACCGGAGCGTTTACAACAAACTCGGCATCGACCCTATGATTCGGGTCGCCCGGCGGAATTATGAACGTCCCATTAGTCGCGGACAGCGTGAGCACGCGCTCCTTGGGCGGCTGCCTGGCGAACACCAGTCCCACCTTGCTGCGGTCCGTGCCCGGCGTCCCGTTGGTAGTGTAATGAATCTCAAATACGATGTCGGAGCCGGCCTTGACTAACTTGGCCTGACCCGGCTCAAGCATCTCCGGAGGCTGACCAGGGGCGTAGCCCACAAGGAAATCACTCGGCAGAGCGCTGGTGTCAGTGTTGTCGTCCTTGGGCTTGGGCGCCACAAAGAAAACGCCGGGCTTCTCACCTTCAAGCCAATGCGAACCCGGCTCGCGCACAAACGCGATGATATGGTGGACGTGGGCGCGATTGTCGGGACGCGCCTCCGCAAACTGGACCCACTTATCCTCGGTGAATCCGGTTGGGATGATGATCTTTTGATATTCGATCGTGCCGGTGGCCGGGATTTGATACGTCAGGGGCATTTCGAACACAACATCCGGTTCCGGAATGGCCCAACCCGACGTGAAGTGCGCCGGAGGCGGCATATCTTTGGAATCGCCCTCAGGTGCCCCGGCATCCGCCCAAGCAGCAATAGCGTCAATGTCCCTCTGCGGCAAAGACCGTTCATTCGAGAATCGCCCGTAGTGCGGGTCGGCAAACCACGGCGGCATTTTCCGCAACTGCACCGCCTCCTTCATGGCCCCGGCCCACGGCCGCGTCTGCTCGTACGTGAGCATTGAAAACGGTGCGGCTTCCCCAGGACGATGGCATGCCTGGCAGTGCTTCTGAATGATCGGCGCAACGTCTTTGGTAAACGTCACTGTCGAAGGCCCGGCGGAGTTCTGGGCTGGGGCGCTCCACCCAACAGAAACTGCGACGAATAGAAGCAAAGCCAGCCGCGCGGCGAGATTCGTCAATTGGCGTCCTGCATATACTCTGTCGTCTTTCATCCCCGTCACCACAAACAGATGCGCTCATGCCGCGATCTGTGGCTTCCGATTGCATTCGTGGAGCTGTTAGGCACCACACAATTCCCTAAGAAAGAACACCCGAGCGAGGGCTGGCCCGGCCCGAGTGCCGGTCGGCTCGATTTCAGGTGCGTGAAGCCGAGACGATTGTTTACGATATACTTCCGCCGCGCCGTACACAAGGTCTTTGAAGGCTGGCACCGGAGGAATGTGTCCAAGTGAAGATCGGACGATCGATTTGTTGTTTGCTCCTCGTCATGGCTCTGGGTCCCGGCTTTGCCCAATCCCAGAGCCCGTCGAAAAAGCATCTCCTCGTCCTGGGAGAGGAAAAGGGATACCGTCACGAGTCCGTTTCCCATGCCATGGCCGTCATCGAACGCCTGGGGGAGACAACCGGGCTTTGGGAAACCACACTCCGCACTGACACCGAAGTACTCACCAAGAAGAAGCTGGAATTCAACGCCAGGAACCTGAATGACTTTGACGCCGTCTTCTTCTTCACCGGTGGCGATCTTCCCATGGACGCGCAACAGAAAGCGGATTTGCTTTCCTTCGTCCATGATGACGGAAAAGGTTTTATTGGCGTGCACAGCGCCGCCATCACTTTTACCGATTGGCCCGAGTATGGCGAAATGATCGGTGGCTATTTTGACGAGCATCCGTGGGGGACCTTTGATGCGCCCATCATCGTCGAAGATCCGAATTTCCCCGGAATGCAACAATGGCCACTGAGGTTCGTTCTGCGAGACGAAATCTACCAAATCAGGAACTATTCGCGCGACAAAGTGCGGGTGTTGATGCGACTTGACGCTGGCCGTCTCGACTTATCGAATCCCAAGGTGCATCGCACCGATGGCGATTTCGCAGTGACTTGGGCGAAGATGTACGGCAAAGGGCGCGTCTATTATTCTACCCTCGGGCATCCCAAAGAGAACTGGGACAACCCCAATCTGCAAAAGATGTACATGGAGGCGATCGAATGGGCCATGGGGTTGGTCAACGCCGACGTGACACCTCGGCCGTTCCCATCCCACTAGATAAGCCAATTCCAGCAGGACGCTGGCAACTGGACCAACTTTCATGATGACGAGAAGAGTCTTCGCCAAGACAGTTGCTGCCGGCATGGCGATGGCGGCCGGGCCGCTTCGCGCGCGCAGCAAGCTCAACATTGGGATTGGCACCTTCAGCTATCACAACCTCTCCATTGATGAAATGATTGTCCAACTCAACGCTCTTCGCATCAAGGAAATCGAAATGTCGCGCGGAGAGTTCATGCTGTTCAGTAATCCCGACAGCCATTTGTTCCGCTCCACGCGAGAAAAACTTGACCGTGCGGGAATCCGTTGTGTTTCGTACTACACGGCCACCATCAAAGGCGGACACGATGTCGATAGCGCAGTGCGATTCGCAACCCTGTTGGGCGCCCGCAATATCACCGGCGACGCGACCGGCAACACCCTTGCCGAAATCGACCGGCGTTTCACGCGCGAAGGGATCACCTTCGGAATTCATAATCATTATTTCAAGGGGCAGAAATTCCCCTATGAGAGTCCGGAAGACGTTTTGAATGCGCTGGCGGGAGTCTCCAGGACCATCGGTGCCACGGCCGATGTGGGTCAGTTTGCGTCCTGCGGTTACGACCCCGTGGACGCGATCCGCAAGCTGGCACCGCGACTGAAGCTCGTGCATCTCAAAGATGTTCAGGCTCGGGATGGTGAGGTGAATGTGCTTCTGGGAACAGGAATCTGCAAGATTCCTGAAGTGATGCGCGAATTGCGCCGTCAGAATTTCCACGGATTGGTCGCAGTGGAATATGAAAAGGAAGGCCCTGTCGAAGATGACGTGCGGCACGAAGTGGAGTTTGCCCGCAAATTGGCCGGGTAATACCAACCGCAATCGGTTTTGACTTCTCACAGCAGCAAGGACCTTTTGACCGGCGTCGCCACACCGCTGGTTTCAAGAGACTGACTGGTTGGGGGCGCCGTGACGTAGAGCTGTCAGCGGCCGTCAAGGAGATCGGAGGCAATGTCAGTGGGGCGTACAAGGGGACGGGTCGAACCTTGGCGATCTTGAACGCCGGGATTGCGAGGTGCCCCCCCTTCGATGAGATCATCGCCGGACGGCACCTCGATCATCCGCGCGTGCGGGCAGTGGGCTAGATTTGAGTTTTTGGATTGTTACGGGAGGGAGTTTATTCTAACGAGGCGCAGGCAAATGATTCCCTTGCCAGGCTAACCGGAGTGCACAGGCCGCGGGGACCCGCTGCCACAGCCGCTGGCTGGGCAGGAACGGCCTGCGAGGACCGTTTAGTTGCTCACAGCGACAGCGCTCGTTTGCTCGACAGCCTCGGCGACCGCCTCAGCTGCGAATCGTACCTGATCAGAGGTCATTTCAGGAAACAGCGGCAAGCTAAGGCAACGATCGGACACACGTTCAGTGTAGGGTAACGAGCCCGGACCGTATCCCAATGCTGCGTATGCCTTCTGAAGGTGTACGGGACGAGGATAGTGAACCGCAGTCTGAACACCACAGCTTTGCAGGGCTTCTCTGACCCGCTCGCGCTCGTCCACGTAGGCTACAAACAAGTGATACACGCAGTCCGAGGCGGGGTCATCCTGGGGCAGGTCCAGGGCCACATCCGACAGAAGTTCGCGATAAAGGTCTGCCAATTCCCTGCGTCTCGCGGTCCAGTCGTCCAGGCGCTTGAGCTTAACCCGTAGCACCGCCCCCTGAAAGCCGTCCATGCGATAGTTGTAGCCCACAAAATCATGGAAGTAGCGCTGCGACTGTCCATGATCGCGCATCGCCCTGGCAAATTCCGCAATTTGGGCGTCGTTGGTCGTCAGAGCTCCTCCCTCTCCGTACGCCCCAAGATTCTTGCCCGGGTAGAAACTGAACGCCGCCGCCCGGCCAAGGCTTCCGACTCGCTTGCCCTTGTACCGCGCCCCGTGCGCCTGGCATGCGTCTTCAAGAACGGCCACGCCGTGGCGCGCGGCAATCTCCATAATCGGGTCAAGATCAGCGGGACGGCCGTACAAATGCACGGGCAGAATGGCCTTGGTGCGGGGGGTGATCGCGTCCTCTATAAGCGCGGGATCGATATTCGCTGTGCAAGGATCGATGTCGACGAAGACCGGTTTAGCGCCAGTATAGGAAATCGCCTCGGCGGTCGCAATGAATGTGTTGGCGGTCGTAATCACTTCGTCGCCGGGCTGGACCCCCACCGAAAGCAATGCCAGATGCAGAGCGCTGGTTCCGGAATTGACGGCTACACAGTATCCGGCTTCGCAGTGCTCTGCGAATTCACGCTCAAACAGCGATACCTCGTCACCCAAAATAAAAGACGCTCCCTGGCAGACACGATCTACCGCGAGCAGAATATCTTCTCTCAAGTGCGCGTACTGCGCCTTTAAATCAAAATAGGGTACGTTCATTTACACTCCTTCGACCAAATCATTTCAGACTGAAAAAGCTAAGAAATAGCAGCTACACCAACAGCACAACAGTTGTTATATCTACGCTGATAAGAGGGCCCCCGCTGCCCCCGGGTAGCGGACCTTCGTAGTGATTCATGAAGCCTGCTGGGCTACTCTCGTGTACAGGTATTACCGTTCCCGGTGCCTCGTGTCAATGCGACCAAGGTACAGTGCGGCGGCTACAGAAACTCCGTGGACTCGGGAGCGAGGCGGAAGCGATCGAGAAGGGGCGGCAGAGAATCATGTCCTGGTCGGCGAGGGGCGAATCTGGATAGCAGGATAGTAAAGGTCGACTCTTACTATGTTCATACTTGACCTTGGTACAGTTCCGTGCTACCGTCCCTGACGAACTAAGTTGACTTGATGAACCAGCCAAGGTGAGGCTGGGTATCAGGCCTTCTGAAGGTGCTGGCATAGAAGTAAACTTCGACGTTACTTCCTCAATACTTGACCTCGGCGCGATGCAGGTGCTAGCATCTTTCGCCAGGGTAGCAATTAACTTGACAGACAACGGCGGGGCTCGGCCTGGCATCGGAGGATTCTGAGGATCGATGATTCGGTCCTTGGAAGTATGGCTATTATGCCGGGCGTACTCTAACGCGAGTGAGCAGCAACCCCGGAGTGTGGCAGAGAGAGCATGAGGGGCGCCTGACTGTAAGGCTTGATTGGATTTCGTGAGGGGGACGGATTGGGCATCCAGCCACCTCACGGACGAGCCAAAGGCAAAGCAAGGGGGGAATGCAAAATGAGCTCGGCTGCCGAGCGGTGGCAGAGTGCTTTGTGCGCCGCCGTCCGTTTTATTGAGGGGACTAAGTGTGAACAGGCGCTCGCGATATCCCGCCTCTTGATTTCTCTGATTTCGCTGGCTGCTCTTTGGTCGTTGGTGTGGAGTTACGGTGCCGTTGCGCGCCTGATACCTCTCCTTTACGTCCTGCACTCCCTGGTTATTCTGGTCCGCGTGTTTGTTGCACGGCCTTTGCCTGCCTGCTTCCCGACCTTTGTTCACGCGTTTGATCTCATGTGGGCCGCGCTCATCTTCCTGCTAACCGGGCACTCTGTTCTCCTGTTTGTATTTGTGCTTGTAGCGGCATCTTACCGATGGGAGGCGCGAGAGACTCTTCTGACTGCAGTGGGGAGCATCCTGATCCTTGCGCTCGAGGCCCGGTTTGTAAGCTTGCCTTTAGGCGCAGGGCTCCGTTTCCTGGATGATCCCGTGCGGCGACACACCCTCGTGTTGCAGGTCCTGGGTCTTCTCGTGTTGGGCGGTCTATTGGCGTATATTACCGACCGCGAGCAACGACTGAAGGGTTCCGCGGCGGCCGCCGATTCCATACTGCAACATATGCATCCGGAGGCCGGAATTCGGAAGAACCTGAAGAACGTTCTCCGGGGATTTCTCGGGGTTTTTGCGGCGAAAGGCATTGTATTGATTCTAAGGCATTCTTCCACCGGACGAGCGTTTGGGCTGCGTGCGCGAAGAGATAGCGCTGGACAACCTCAACGCCGCCGGATTTCCTCTTCTGAGGCGGACAGATACCTTCCGCCGGCGCCCGGCCAAAGCTGGTCAATGACCAACTCAAATGCCTCGGCCGAGTGCAATGCTCTGGTCCGGGATCGAGACCGCCGCCGTTTCGGGCAAGCCTTGTGCCCAATTCCGCCGGGTGGTCTCTGGAATGAACCTTTCCGTACGCTCTCCGTGGTGGATGTCCGGTTTGGTGGAGAGTGGACTTGCCGAGCCTTTCTGATCGATGCTCGGTGGCCGGCTGGTCGAGCATCGTGCTTGCGCTCCTTTCAGCAATCGCTCGCCGCAGTGGTTCCCGCCATGTACAACAGCTACCTGTGGTGGCGGATGCGCGGTCGCGCACGCTTGATCGAGCGGGAGTGCATTGCGCGCGACCTGCATGACGGAGTGGTCCAAGCCCTGATCGCCCTGGAGATGAACATTGACTTGCTGCGCCGCCAGAGCGGCCGAGGGTTCGACGCGGCCGAGACCGTGGCGAGCGCCCAACGCCTGATTCGACGGGAGATCCGTAACGTGCGCGGGATGATCGAACAACTTCGGTCGGACGCGCCGCCCCGGCCCCTTCTCGCTTCCTTAACCGAGACCGTTGAGGCATTCCAGCGCGAAACGGGCATTGCCGCCAGTCTTGCCTGCCATGTACAGGACGGATTGGTTTCCCCCCGCGTCTCGCAAGAAGTGGCGCAGATTGTGCGGGAAGCGCTGTGCAATGTGAGAAAGCACAGCGGAGCGCGGAAGGTTGAGGTCTGCCTGGCGTCGAACCACGATACTTGGCAAGTCGTCATCCAGGATGACGGTCGAGGCTTCGATTTCACCGGCCGGCTCTCTGACGCCGACCTTCAGGCAGGACAAAAAGGCCCGCGGGTCATCCGAGAGCGCGTCCATTGCGTGAACGGCGATTTGGCCATAGAGTCCTATCCGGACCGCGGCGCTCGCCTGGAGATAAGCCTTGTTCCCAATGGCTAAAGACACGGCCGGCGATTCCGTCAGGATCTTGACGGTCGACGACCATCCGGTTTTCCGTTATGGTCTTCGCCGGCTGCTGGAGTCAGAGCCTGGCTTTGTAGTTGTAGGCGAGGCTTCGAACGGTGTGCAGGCGGTGAGACTGGCTCGTGAACTGTCACCCCACATCATGACCCTTGACTTGGCTCTTCCTGAGCGCCCAGGGCTGGAGGTACTTCGCGAACTCGCTGCTCTCACCTCACCGCCGCGTACGATCATCCTGACCGCGGCGATCGAAAAAAGCCAGATTGCTCAGGCGTTGCAGCTTGGGGCGCGCGGCATCGTGCTGAAGGAAGCGGCTACCGAGCTGATTATCGAAAGCATTCGCACCGTGTTGAAGGGACAGCACTGGGTGGGCCGGGAGACCGTTTCCGACCTTGTACGATTGCTTCAAGGATTGCTGCCGCGAAATGATTCCGGGTCCCGCCCATTTAATTTCGGCCTCAGTCACCGAGAGATTGAGGTGGTAGCGGCTATAACTGCAGGGTACTCTAATAAAGAGATCGCCCATAAACTCGGCCTCAGCGAGCACACTGTGAAGCATCACATTACCAGCATTTTTGATAAACTCGGTCTCTCCAATCGCATGGAAATCGCCTTGTTCGCAATCAGCCACCAGCTTGTCGACGAAGCTTAGATTCTGTAGGAAATCATTGTACACAACTGGTATTGACAATGCATAAAACCGGCACCCAGTAGTGCCGGGTCGACGTTAGCAACCTCGTAATCAAGGTATCGGATATTGCGACGTTTCGCACGCTTGCCCTCCAGGCGCATAAGATGTAGATGTGACTAAGGATTCCTCAAGCTAAATATCATAAGTGACCCTTATTACTTCTTCTGGCGAACCCCTTGTGACGTACGACGGCACTCTTTGTCAGGTCAGCGGATAGCGCTGCATGGTGCCTATCATGTAGCCCGCGCGGGCTATTGCCAAGCCTCAGGAAGCTGTTAAGGTATAAGCATCAAGGTCAAGCTGCATCGGGAAACAAGGGGGATTTCACCGGTTGTGCTCCAAGTAGAAGAGGTCAAGCCATCAGTCGGAGAGGATGAGGCGCGGGGCGCCCGCCGATTCGCTTTGCAGATACCGGTGCGATACCGGCTGCGAGGCGACAAAGCGTGGTGTCACGGTGAGACGGAGAATGTCAGCAGTTCTGGGGTGTTATTCCGAACCCAGGGTGTTGTGGAGACGGGTGCTGCGTTAGAGCTACGTCTTACATTGCCGCTTCTCAACTCGACAGGGGCCGGTGAGGTGTTGTGCCAGGGTGTTATCGTCCGTTCGGTGCATCCGAGCGACGGTGATTTGCCAGTGCTCGCGATGAGAATTCTGCATTTCCGACTGGTGCGGGGGTGAGTCGGCAAGGCCGCGGGCTGCAACGAGTAAGGGGGAATCAGGCAATGCATTCGCATTCCGCCGGCGCGGCGTCGTTTCGATCGGTAGTGGTCGCGGACGACTATCTTGATGGGTTTCGAGAGGCTCAGTGGTCGTTCCAACGCGTGCAGATGATCGGCAGTTCGGGCACCGTGCGCAGCGATTTGCGACCGAGCTTCCATGTCGCTATCGCGAAGCTGGAACGCAAATCTGGTGCGAGGGGCTGACGGTCAACATGAGTGTGTCCGGAGTATTGTTCCGTGCCGCGCAGGGTCTAAACCCGCTCACCGCGATCGAAATGGCCGTTACTCTGCCGGCAGTATTGCCTGGCGCAGGTGCCGCCGAGATTCGATGTCGGGGGCTTATTACTCGAAGCGCGAGGGAAACGAGTGATGGCCCTTCGTCTGTTCTGGCAGCTTCGATCACGGGCTGCCGGGTTGTGCGCCCGCGTCAGGCGTAATCGCGATGCGGGCTGATTAATCCAGCCGGTAGAGCGGTCAGTTTTAAATTCGAGCGGATGCGCCGCCAGGTCCGGGGTCGGAGAAAAGTGACGCCCGGGCTTGAGAAGCGTTGCAAAGTTCCTCCACTCAAAGTGTTAGCGGGCAGGCTGTGGTAGAGAAGGTCCATGTAAGTCACAGGGCGGAGCTACGCCCCTCCCGTTAGTGCCTACGGAGTCGGGAACCAGCGGAGAGATGGAGAAGCGATGATGCTGCAATCACGGGCTGTTGGGGCCGAGCCCCTCAGCTCGCCAGACGAGCCCTGGTGGGCAATCTATACGCGCCATCAGCACGAGAAGGTGGTTGCCGAGATGCTGTCCACAAAAGGCTTCGAAGTGTTCCTGCCGCTCTACGCTTCGCTGAGGCGTTGGAAGGATAGAAGCAAGAGGATCTCGCTTCCGCTGTTTCCGTGCTATGTGTTCGTTCGAGGTAGCCTCGAGCGTCGGTTGCAAGTCATGACCACACCGGGGATCTACATGATTCTGAGCAGGGGTGGACAGGTGGCCCTCATCCCCGAGGACGAGATTAAGGCAGTTCGCAGGGCAGTTGACGGAGCACTTGCGGTTGAGCCCCATCCCTTCTTGAAGTGCGGCGAGCGTGTTCGAGTGGTCCGTGGACCCCTTGAGGGCGTCGAGGGCATCCTGGTGCGCAAGAAGAGTCTCTTTCGCCTCGTACTCTCGGTCGAAATGCTGGCGCAGTCGGCGGCGGTGGAAATCGATGTTTCCGATGTCGAGCCCGTGCGGGCGGGAAACACTGGGTCAGCCTCTACCCCTGAAGCACATCGAAGGTTCCCTCAGCCCGTCTGGGCTTTGTCCGGTACGGCGTCCGGACTCTGAGCATCCCGCTTCGGCTCTAGCAGGCTGCTGAAAAACTCCTTGTAAATGCGAAAATTCGTGGTACAAACGGCGCATGCGAGGAACCGATCTGCAGCAAGGTCACGTTTTCAGCTAC
>Ga0210398_10000731_pt1 | contig 36303 bp, 34 predicted proteins | sample IncBWC4OmetaG_FD_161047 | JGI IMG/M metagenome (GOLD analysis project Ga0210398, IMG submission 161047) | Forest soil microbial communities from Barre Woods Harvard Forest LTER site, Petersham, Massachusetts, United States - Inc-BW-C-4-O | ecosystem: Environmental > Terrestrial > Soil >... | reverse complement strand
GTCCTGCCGCGAGCTCTCGTCAATGCAACGCGTTGGCTTGCGCACTCGCCTGATTGCTTGAAATGTCGGCAGCGGTTCCAGTGCCGCCCTCCTGACCATCCGAACCGAACGAGACGATCTCGTAGGGCGCTCGCTCGACCGGGGACCGATACACGTAAGCGTGTCCCCAAGGATCGTTCGGAACGACGCCGCCCTTCAGGTACGGGCCGTTCCACTCTTGCGCATTGCCGGGCCGTTGCACCAGCGCGACCAGGCCGTCGCTGGAGCCCGGATAGCGGCCCATATCGAGGTAATAAAGGTCGAGCGCGCTGGAGAAGCTCTCGATCTGAATCTTTGCCGCCTTGACCTTGGACTCGCCGAGATAGTTGAGCACCCGCGGGCCGACGATCGCCATGATCAGGCCGATGATGGTGATGACCACGAGTATTTCCACGAGCGTGAAGCCGGCGTCGCCCCTGCGGAGCGCCGTCGCGGCCTGACGCCCCTGCCGGGCGTATCTCATGTGCATCGTCCTTTCCCGCTCCAGCATTCACCCGATGAGCTGGCTTACCGAAACCAGCGCCGTCATCACCGAGACGATCAAGCCGCCAACCACAAGGCTGATGGCAATAATAGCAGCCGGACCGGCAATGCCAACCAACCGGTCCAGCGCGCGCTGCAGCTTGGCCTCGTAGAATTCGGCCACCCGGCCGGCCAACACCGGCAATTGCCCGGTTTCGTCGCCGAGCCGCAGCATTCGTACCGCCATCGGCGGCAACGCCTCCGATTCGGCGAGCGCTTCGGACAGTTTCGCCCCATGGCGCACCCGGTCGACCATTTCTTTCCAGATATCGGCCGGGCCGGTCGTCGCCATGATATCGACGAGTATCCGCAGTGCCGTCGTCAGATGCACGCCACTGCCTAGAAGCACGCCGAGATTCCGGCAGAATAAGGGCGCACGGTAATAAGGCATGATCCGGCGCACCAGCGGCAGCCGTGTGAACGCCGCCAACACCGCGGCGCGGACCGCGGGCCGCCGGAGCAACAGCCAGCTGCCGGTCAACAACAGCACAAGGCCGATGCCGATGGCATCGATATTGGCGCGCAAAAACGCCGACAGCGCCAGGAACATCGCCAGCGTCGGATCGATCTTGGCGCCGAGATCGTGCAGCACCGAGGCGAATTGCGGCAGCACGAATGTGAGAAAGAATGTCAGCACGCAGGCGGCGGCGACGAAGATGAAGATCGGATAGCGGATCGCCTCGGACAGCTTGCGCCGCACCGCTTCCGCCCGCATCCGCTCGCCGGCCAGCACCTCGAGCACCTGATCGAGCGAACCGGAAGCCTCGCCGACGCGGATCAGCGCCACATACATCGGCGTGAACAGTTTCGGATAGTGCCCCAAGGCGTCGGCAAAAGTTTCGCCGGCCAGCACGTGGGAGCGAACCTCGGCCACAACCGGACGCAAGCGGCCGACGTCACGATCTTCGGACAAAAGTTCCAGGCCGTCATTGACGCGGGCGCCGGCCCGCAGCAATAGGCCAAGGTCGCGGGTGAAAACGGTGACGTCTTCGGCGCGCGGCTGGTTGAACAGGCCGAAACTACGCCGCGGCGCGGCGTCTTCGACGGCGAGCGTCTCGACCAGGACCAGGCCCAAGGTCTCGATGCGCCGCGCCACCTCGCTGGCCGACTGGCCGGCCATGGCGCCCGACACCAATTCGCCGCTGCCATTCATTGCGCGATAGCGGTAGCTCGGCATCGGCTCACCGCACCGTCGTCACGCGCAGCGTCTCCGGCACGGTGGTGACGCCGGCCCGGCATTTGGCGACCGCATCATCCAGCATGGTCGTCATGCCGGCCTTGATCGCGGCCTGGTCGAGCATGTTGGCGTCGGTCTGCGAGCCGATCAGGTTGCGCACCTCGCCGGCGATCTCAAGCACCTCGAACACGCCACCGCGGCCACGGAAACCCGAGGCGCCGCAACGCTCGCAGCCGCAAGCTTCGTGCACTGTGTCGCCCGCGGCGAAGCCGATCATGGCGTAGCGCGGATCGCGCACGAGGTCGCCGGTGTCAAGCTTGCGTTGCGTCTTGCAGCGGTCGCACAGTATGCGAACGAGCCGCTGCGCGATCACCGCGCGCAGCGTGGATTTGAGCAGGAAACCTTCGACGCCGAGGTCGAGCAGGCGCGGCACGGCGGCGGCGGCGGTCTCCGTATGCAGCGTGGTCAGCACCAAATGTCCGGTCAGCGCCGCGTGGACTGCGATATTGGCGGTCTCGGCGTCGCGAATTTCCCCGACCATGATGACGTCCGGATCTTGCCGCACGAACGCGCGCAGCGCGGTCGCAAAGGTCAATCCGATCGACGGCTTGACCTGCGATTGATTGATGCCGGGGATTTCGTACTCGACCGGATCCTCGATGGTGAGGATCTTGCGCGTGGTCTCGTTGAGGATCGACAGCATGGTGGCAAGAGTCGTGGTCTTGCCGCTGCCGGTCGGCCCGGTGATGACGATCATCCCGTGCGGCAGCGCCAGCAGATGACGCAGCGTGCTCTCGTCGCGGCTCGCCAGGCCGAGTTTGCTCAACTCGAGCAGGCCCCGGTCGCGCGGCAGAAGCCGCACAGCGGCGCTCTCGCCGTGCTGTGTCGGCATGGTGGCGACGCGCACGTCGATTTCCGAGCGCCCGACGCGCAACCGCGCGGCGCCGTCCTGCGGCAAACGCCGCTCGGCGATGTTGAGCCCGGCGAGAATTTTGATGCGTGACACCAGCGCCTGCGGCATGACGCCTGGCGGCGCCGGCATGGCGCGCAACATGCCGTCGACCCGCATGCGCACGGTGAGGCCTGAGCGGAACGGCTCGATGTGAATGTCGCTGGCGCGCAATTCGACCGCGCGCTCGATCAGGTCGTTGAACGCGCGCACCACCGGCGCGCCGCTGGCAAGGTCGCGCAGGCTGTCGATATCGTCATCGCTATGCGGGCGCTCGCTGGCCTCGGCCTCGACGGTATCGCCGCCGTCGAGACGCTCGAGAATGGTGGTGATGTCCTCGAACGAGGCGATCGCCAGTTCTATCGCTTCGCCGAACACGATTTCGGCGGCGCGGATCGCCGCTGTATCCATGGGATCGGCGACCGCCAGTTTGACGGCGCCGCCTTTGGACCGGAACGGGAACACCATGGATTCCCGCAGGAAGCGCCGGGAAAAGCCCTCGACCTGGGCCTGGCTCGCCAACAGGTCGGGCAGGCTTACGCGCTGAAGCTTGAAGAACTCGGCCACCTCATCGGCGAATTCGGCGGCCGGCAGGTCGGTGGATTCCCACAATTCTCGCAAGGCTTTGACGTGGGGCGCACCGGACAGGCCGGTGCCGGCGCCGCGACCGGCGGGCAGAGAATATTTCTCAAGAAGGTAAGCGCCAAATTTCTCGGATGATACGCCTTGCATGGGTGTTCACGCAGCACTGCGACGGCCGGAAAATCGGTGAGCAGCAACCTATGTAACTTGACTTTCTCCCATAAATAACAAACGGTTGTAGGGCTGTCAAAAACGCCGTGCTAGAACCACAAAGTTCCGCTAAGTCCGTGTGGTCCCGGCGGAACTGCAGGGACGGTGCGGGGTGCGTAAGGGGTGGGCGTAGTGCTGCGCAGGGTGTGTCCAGGGGCTATCCGTTGGCTCGTGCTCACGGCGGTGGGCGTCGTGCTTGCGTCCTGTCTGCTGCATGACCCCTCGGACGAGGCCAAGCCCAACGACGTGCGCGCCCAATCGGTCACCGATCAACTGCGCGCCGCCGACCTTTCCCCCAAGGCGCCGTTTCCGGTGGCCGACGGCGGCATGGGCAATCCACATCCGTCAGCCGCAGCGATCTATCTGGGCGACACCACCGTGCCGATCAGAGCTGCGGCCGACGCCGGAGGCGACGCCGGCAGCGACGGCTATGACCTGAATTTCGAGAACGCGCCGGTCACCACCGTCGCCAAGGTGATCCTCGGCGACATTCTCGGCGTCGGCTACACCATCGATCCGCGGGTCCAGGGCACCATTACGCTGGCATCGGGCCGCGCGGTGTCTAAAGCCGACGTGCTGTTCGTGCTGGAAAACGCGCTGCGCATGTCCAATGTGGCGATGGTGCGCGACCGCAGCGGCTACCGGCTGATCCCGGCGGCCGATGCGACCGGCAACGGTTTTGTCGACAGCGACGAAGCCACCCGCGCCGGCTACGGCATCAGCGTGGTGCCGCTGCGCTATGTCTCGGCGCAAGCGATGTTGAAGCTGCTTGACGGTTTCGGCATCAAGCCCAACTCGGTCCGCGTCGATAACACGCGCAACCTCGTGATCATCCAGGGCACCGGGCCGGAGCGCCGTTCGGCGGTCGAAACCATGCTCAGCTTCGACGGCGATTGGATGCGTGGTCAATCGGTCGGCGTATTTCCAATTCACAACTCGACGCCGGAGCCGATCATCGCCGAGATCGAAAAGATCATGGATACCGGCGAGGGTGGACTGAGCCAGAACCTGATCAAATTTCAACCGGTTTCGCGGCTCAACGCGATCCTGGTGGTCAGCCGCAAGCCCGACTACCTCAAGACCGTCGCCACCTGGATCAAGCGCCTCGACGATTCCGATACGTCGGGCGTCAATCTGAAAGTCTATCGTCTGCACTATGGCAGCGCCAAGCAGGTCGCGGGCCTGCTCAACGAGATCCTGGTCGGCCGCAGCTCAAGCAGCCTCGACAACGCGCAGAGCCAGGTCGCGCCAGGAGCCGGCCTGTCGATCGCATCTTCGGGCGGTCCGTTGTCCGCACTGAGCGCACAGACGCCGACGGCGATGGCACAAGCCGGCGCCGGCACACAAGTCGGCGCCGGCAGCGGCGCCGCGGTGGCGACCGCGCGGCCGGCAGGCGGCGGCGGAGCGACGGCGACGGCGGGCAACGATCTGTCTGCTGCCGGGCCGGGCGGCGGCGGCGCCTTCGGCGCCCGCGGCAGCGGCGAGGCCGCGCAAGCCAATATTCGCATCACGCCCGACATCGTCAATAATTCGATCTTGGTCTATGCCAGCCAGGACACCCAACGCATCGTCCAACAGACGCTGCGCCAGATCGACCGGCCGCTGATGCAGGTCGCCATCGACGCCACGGTGGCCGAGGTGACGCTCAACGACGCGCTGAACTACGGCGTGCAATATTTTCTAAATAGCCGTAATCCCGCAAGCCAGAACGCCGTCTCGATCACCAGCACGATCGCCTCGGCGGCGGGCCCGCTGGCCGGCGTGTTTCCCGGCCTCAATTTCGTGCTCGGCCCGGCGTCGATGCCGAACGTGGTGCTCGACGCGCTGCACAGCGTCACCGACGTGAGAGTGTTGTCGAATCCCTCGCTCGTCGTGCTCGATAACCAGACGGCGACATTGCAGGTCGGCGACCAGGTGCCGATCTCGACCGGAACCGCGACCGTGCTGACGGCCAACAATACGGTGGTGAGCACCATCGACTACCGCAACACCGGTATCATCCTGCGCGTCGTGCCGCGTGTCAGCGCCAACGGCAATGTCATCATCGACATCGAGCAGGAAAGCTCGAGCGTGACACCGGGCTCGGCGGGCAGCCTGACGCCGACGATCTCCGACCGCCGTGTCAAGAGCTCGATCTCGGTCGCCAGCGGCCAGACCGTGTTGCTCGCCGGCCTGATCAGCGACGAAACCGATCGGACGCGGCAAGGTATTCCGGTGCTCGACAAGATTCCCGGCATCGGCGATCTGTTCTCGCAGCAGGGCAGCACCAAGGTCCGCACCGAGCTGATCATCTTTATCCGTCCGACCGTGATCCGCGATGCCGTCGATGCCCACATGGTGGCCGAGGAACTGCGCTCCAAGTTGAACGGCGAGCAGGTCGGAGGAAACTTCCCCGGCCTGCACAATGGGCCCGTCCTGCGTCCGTGACGCGGGCACGCCGGTGCGCGGCAATGCGCTCGTCATCGTTTCGATCGGCGCGCTTGCGGTTGGCTTGAGCCTTGCGGCAAGTCCGGATTGGCGGGGCGCGTTCGGCGCGGCGCTCGCCTTGCTGATGCTGGCGATCGCGTTGAGCGACGTCCGCCATTTCACCGTTCCCGACGCGTTGTCCGCAAGCGCCTTCGTGCTCGGCTTGATTTTCGCCGCTCTGTTCGACGATGCGCCGCTCGCCGAGGCGATCCTGACGTGCCTGTTGCGCGCCGCGGCGGCGGCGCTGCCGTTGCTGGCACTGATGCTGTTCTATGAATGGTGGCGCGGGCGACCCGGCCTCGGGCTGGGCGACGTCAAGCTTGCCGCGGTCGCCGGCGCCTGGCTCGACTGGTTCACCATCGTTGGCGTGATCGAGGTCGCTGCACTCGCGGCGCTCACCGCTTACGTCGTGTGGCGCTATGTACTGCATCGGCCGATCGCAGCGACGACGCCCTTGCCGTTCGGGCTGTTCCTGGCGCCGGCAATCTGGGCCGGCTGGCTCGCCGAGGCGGCCTTGGCGCGTTACCCGTTCTGAGGGCGTCAAGCGCCCGACTTGCCGCTACTGCCCCTCCGGCCGCGGCCGCCACGCCAAGGCTTCCATGCGCGCCTGGGCGAGGTCGCCGAGCGTCATTTTGCTCCGGACCGCATCGCGCATGCGGGTGCGGTCGTCGGCTGACGCTTTGGGCGCGGCGGCCGTGGCGAGGATCAGCCACTTTTCGGCCTGGATGACGTTCACCGGCACGCCCTGCCCCTTGTCATAGAGCAAGCCCAATTCGTACTGCGCCCCGGAGTGCCCCTGCTCGGCGGCGCGCCGATACCAGATCGCGGCTTGGGTATAATCCTGCGGCACGCCGCGGCCTATGGCGTAGAGATAGCCCATATAGGTTTGCGCGGCCGGATCGCCGTTCTGCGCCAGCGGACTGAGGATGGCCACGGCCGCGGCGTAATCCTGTCGCGCCATGGCGGCAACACCCTGGCGCAGCGTGGGCGCGGCGGCAGCAGAGCCGAGTGCCGCCGCCGTCAGCAGCACGCCGAGCCATAAGATCGATAGGGTCCTCATCGGCCCCACTATCGCCGAGAAGACAGTCGTCTTTCAAGCATCGCGGCGACAGACACTGCGGCATCTCGGCATGGCCGGAGGCGCGCTGGCCGCCGAGGCTTGCGGGCAACGTACCCCGGCAGCGCGAATTGCCGGCAATGATCGCGGCAGCACGCCCGACACCATGCCGATGCCGCATATGTTGCTGCAATCGCGACGCCCGGCGGCGCAGGAGCACGCGCTCACGACGCCGATCGATCAACTGCACGATCCGAATTCGCCGAACTATCATCAGTGGCTCAGCGCCGAGCAATCGGGTGCGCAGTTCGGTCCCGCGGCCTCCGATATCCGGACCATCACCAACTGGCTTTCGCAGCATGGCTTCACCGTCAATGCGGTGCTTACCAACAAGATGGCGATCGACTTTTCCGGCACGGCCACCGCCGGTTTGCAATAGAGCATGATCCCGAATAGTGGAAACCGGGTTTCGGATAAGATCATGCTCAAAGAAAAAAACTAGGCTATGATCCGATTCAATTGAATTGGATCATAGTCTAGAGAGCGTCGAGCGCGAATGCCGTTATCCTTGCGGCTCAAGGCAGTGCCGAAACCGGTGCTCGTCGCCTTTGCCATAGTCGTCGCCGTCAAGCTCGGCGTGCTTTTGGCATTCGGCCCAGCGCTACAGAACGACACGCTCGGATACGAAACCTATGCCGACGCGATTTTGAGCGGCGCGTTCCGGCACGTCGATCTTGCCACCGATCCGATGCCGGTCACGCTGACGCGCATGATCGGTTATCCGGCGATCATCGCGGCCGCGAAGCTCGTGGCCGGGCGCGATTGGACCTGGGCCGTCGTGTTGTTCCAGTTCACGGTTTCATTGTGGGCTAGCGTGATGGTGTATCGCCTGGCGCGGGCATTTCGGCTCGGCATCTGGCTCAGCGTCGCTGTCGTCGCGGCGCAAGCGACTTCCATGCAGTTCATGGTCGACCAGGCGGCGCTCACCGACAGCCTGACCGGCAGCACCGTGACGATTGCGACCTGCATCCTGGGTCTGATCGTGTTGCGCCGCGCCACCGCGCCGTTGCCTGTCTATCTCGGCGCCGGTGCGCTCGTTGCCGTCGCCTTCCTGATGCGGGACGTGATCGCGTTTCTGGCGGTCGGGCTCGTTCCCCTTGCCGTTGCGGCATCGCTGGTGCAGCGCTCGCGACTACGCCAATTGGCCGCGTGTGCGCTGGTCTTCCTGCCGCTGATCGCGACTCATGTCGCCTATACCCAATGGAACCGGGCTCGCGTCGGCTCAGCCGTCGCCGCCTCCATTTCGCAGGCCGCGCTGTTCGGTGCCTTGATCGAAGCGGCACACTTCGATCATTCGATATTCGCGGGCTCGACCCCGATCGACGAAGTCGGCCGGCCTCTGCTCGCGGAAATGGAAGCTGGCCTCCACGGCTATGAAGCTGAAGCCAACGTTGCTTTGCACCGCGACTATGGCTGGGATGCGGTTCGCATCAATCACGAAGTCACGTTGGCGTTTTTGCTTGCCTGGCGCGACCATCCCCGCGCGATGATCTATCACATATTTCATCACATCTCGGAAACGCAGCTGCACCAAGCGGTGCGGCCGATCGAGACGGTGCGCGACGTGCTGCTGTGGAATACCGGCAGCTCGCGCGATTTCGGCGCCGAGCGCGCCGTCAAGGCCGGCAATTGGTGGATGATCCCCGCCGTGATCGCCAATTGGCTGAGCGAGACGGCCTCGGTTTTTGTCTTTCTGGCGTTCTTCGTCGTCACCCCGATCCGCCTTGTCCGCGAAGGCTGGACCGCCGAAACCAGCGTGTCGATCGGTATCTGGTGCTTCTATCTGACGGTCGGCGGACTCTACGCCACTGTGCATCTCGAGCCGCGCTACCTGACGCCGGTGGTCGCCGGATCGATCGTCGTCGGCGTGGTCAACATCGTTCGCGTTGTCGAATTCTACCGGCGCCCTGCGGCGCAGGAACCGGCGCAGCAAAAACTCGCCTAACCGCAGCGCAATTATGCGGCGAGCGCGCGTTCGGTGCGGGCGATGGCGTCGGTGAGCGCGCGCATGGCGCCGGTCAGCGCCACCGGGCCATGACCGGAGGCGAGGCGCCAGACGTTACTCGCGGCTTCCTCGATGTCCCTGGCCCCAGCCTGATGCGCCGAAACCGTCAACGTACTGGCAAGCTCCGCCACCACGCCGAGAGTCTCTTTTCCCATCAGTTCGATCAGCACATCGGCATCGCGCAAAATGTCGTTGATACCGATCGGCGCCAATGGCGGCGCGACGTGCTCAACGCCGGTGGATTTGCCCCCTGAATCGGACATCTGCTGCGTCCCGACTTTACCGCGCAACATCTACTTCTACGGCCGACATAGCTAACCGTTTGTAAACGCCGCCCGCTATCATGTCGTCCGATTATGCCCGGAACGCGTCAATAATTCGTTGGAACGCGGGTCATAATCGCTACGTCGCCGTTTCAAGGCCGGCTTTCGCCGCGCCGGCGGAGAGTCAGCCGCGCAAAATTCGGCCTGCGACCGCGTCGAGCTTCTTCAACAGCTCCGGATCGCGCGCTTCCGGCGCCGTGATCAGCGCATTGTCGAGCGCTCGGTCGGAGCCGATCGGGCACGGCTCGTGCTCGCGCGGAAAATCGCGCGCCAACCGCGCCACCAGCTGGGTACCCTTCTCGGCATTGGCGATCAGCACCTTGATGATGTCCTGCACGGTGACCGCGTCGTGGTCGGGATGCCAGCAGTCGAAATCCGTCACCATGGCAACGCTGGCGTAGCAAATCTCGGCCTCGCGAGCGAGCTTGGCCTCAGGCATGTTGGTCATGCCGATCACCGCATAGCCGAGATTCTTGTAGGTGAGGCTTTCGGCGAGCGTCGAGAATTGCGGGCCCTCGATGCACACATAGGTGCCGTCGCGCACCATGCCGATGTCTTCGGCCCGCGCGGCCTCGGCAATATGGATGCGCAGCCGCGGCGACACCGGATGCGCCATCGAGACATGCGCCACGCAGCCTTTGCCGAAGAACGAGCTCTCGCGCTTATGGGTGCGGTCGACGAACTGGTCGACCAGGACAAAGGTACCTGGCGCCAGATGCTCCTTGAACGAACCGCACGCCGACAGCGAGACCAGGTCGGTGACACCGGCGCGCTTGAGCACGTCGATATTGGCGCGGTAATTGATGTCGGAAGGTGAGAACCGATGTCCCTTGTCGTGGCGCGACAAGAACACGATCGGCAGGCCTTCGATCTCGCCGGTCAACAGCGGTCCCGACGGCTCGCCCCACGGGCTTGAGATGACTTTCGTCTGTGTCTTCTCAAGGCCCGGCAAATCGTAAATGCCCGAGCCGCCAATCACTCCCAAAACCGCTTTCGCCATGGTCTGCCGCGTTGCCTCGATTGAATCTCAGCCATGCCCGTTGCCTGATGCGCTGTCAAACGCCGGTGCGGAACATGACGCAAGCATGACAGGCGAGAACCGTCTCACACGTTGCCGCGGTAGCCGCGATACCAAGCCACGAATGCGCGCAAGCCGTCGTCGATCGACGTGCGCGGCGCGAACCCCGTGGCGCGCTGCAGCTCCGAACTGTCGGCGAAGGTTTCCAGCACGTCGATCGGACGCATCGGCAGCAATTCGCGCCGGGCCGGCTTGCCGATGATCTTTTCCAGACTATCGAGCAAGGCTGTGACCTCGACCGGCTGCGCGTTGCCGACATTGTAGAGGCGGTGCGGCGGCTGCGGCGGTGTTGGCGCCGCGGCGGTGTCCGCCGTTGCCGCCGGCGGCGCCTCGATCAAGCGCGCCACGGCTTCGATGACGTCGTCCACATAGGTGAAATCGCGGCGCATGTGGCCGTGATTGTAGAGCCGCACCGGCCGATCCTCGAAGATCGCCTGGGTGAACAGCCACACCGCCATATCCGGCCGGCCCCAGGGCCCGTAGACCGTAAAAAAGCGCAAGCCCGTCGCCGGCAAGCCGAACAGATGCGCGTAAGAATAGGCCATCAGCTCATTGGCGCGCTTGGTCGCGCCGTAAAGACTCAGCGGCTCATCAACCCGGTCGGAGACACGCAGCGGCATGCGCTGGTTGGCGCCGTACACCGAGGATGACGATGCGTAGAGGAGATGCCGGCATTCGCCGTGGCGGCAGCCTTCGAGGATATTGGCAAAGCCGACCAGGTTGGCATCGACATAGGCCGCGGGGTCGACGGCCGAATGAGCGACGCCGGCCTGCGCCGCAAGATGCGCCACATAGCTGAAGCGCCGCTTGGCGAACACCGCCGCGACGGCGGAGCGATCGGCGAGATCGCATTTTTCGAAATGGAAATTCGCGCTTGCGCGCAGTTCGCCGAGGCGCGTTTCTTTCAGGCGCGGATCGTAATAGCCGTTGAGGTTGTCGACACCATGCACGGTCCAGCCGTCGGCGAGAAGCCGGCGCGCCAGATGAAAGCCGATGAACCCGGCAGCGCCGGTGACCAGAATGGGTTCGCGCATGGCCCTGTCCTAGCGCAAATCAGGAACGTCCGCGATCCTCGAACTGCCCGCGCTCGAATAGCGCGGCGACGGCCCCGGCAAGATCGGACGCCGTCGCGACGATAAACTGCGCAGAGGCGAGCTTGGCGGCCGCCTGCCGTTCCTGCGCGTCGGCCTCAAGCAGCGTGCCGCCGGCAAGGCGCGCCGCAGCGCCAGCAGCAAGGTCATGGGCGCGATCGCCGACGATCCACGACCGCGGCAGGTCGAGCCGCATGCGGCGGGCGGCTTCGACGATCATGCCCGGATTGGGTTTGCGCCACGGGTGATTATCGACCCGCAATGGCGCGCGGCCCTCGACATGATAGGCGCAAGCCAGGACGCCATCGAGATGGGCGCCCTCGGCCGCCAGCGCCGCCTTCAGCGCACCTTGCACGGCGTGAAAGGCGTCCCAATCGTAATAGCCGCGGCCGATGCCGGCTTGGTTGGTCACCACTACGACCGGAATTTGCCGCGCATTGCAGCGCGCAATTGCGGCGGCTGCGCCCGCGCTCATGCGCACGTCTTCGACGCGGCAGAGATAATGCGTATCGGCGACGATGACGCCGTCACGGTCGAGGAACAGCGCGGCGCGGCCGGGCGGTATCGCGGCATCGATTTCGCACCACAGGCCGGGATCTACGTTGGTCATGGCTTCGTTCGCTTTGGCGAGGGCACGAGCGACCGGTAAAGCTCGCGGACGGTTTGGCGGACGGCGGCGGCGGTGAAACGTTCGTTGAACCGCGCATTGGCCGCGGCGCCGAGCCGCTGCCGCAACGCTTGGTCGGCCGCCAGCGCGGTCAGCGCCCCCGCCGCCGCCTCACTGTCGCCGAGCGGCACCAAAATGCCCTCTTTGCTGTCGCGCGCGACTTCGCGGCAGCCAGGAACATCGGTGGCGACGATCGGCCGGCCGGCGGCAGCGGCTTCGACCAGCGCGCGCGGCAGACCCTCGCGATGGGACAACAGCATCGCCACGTGATGCTCGCGCCAGACCCGCGCCACATCGGCCTCATGGCCGTGCCACATGATCCCCGGTGCCTGCGACCATTGCGCCAATGTGGCTTGCGGTATGGAGCGCGGATTGTCCGGATCGGGGTCGCCGAACAAATGCAGCTCGACCGACGCACCGGCGGCGCGGGCGCGCTGCACCGCGTCGACGGATTCGACGATGCCCTTGGGCCGGATCATGCGGGCGACCACGGCGACCTTCAACGGTGGCGCCGGCGGCGCCTCGCTGGGCGGGAATTTTTCCGGGTCGACGCCCGCCCCGCCGACGATGGTGACGTCGGCGCCGGCCGGATCGAGGCCGAACTCACGCGGGTCGTCGCGATTCTCGAACAGATAATGCGTCCGCGGGCCGCGCAGCCATGAGCCGACGATGGTGCGCACGAGCGTGCGGGCGACGCGCACGGCGATGCCGCGCTCGATCCACAAATGCCCCAACCCGGTCGGCGCTATCACCAGCGCTCCCGTGCCGGCGAGTTTTGCCGCCAGGCCGCCGATCACCACCGGCCGCAGCGCGATGCAGTGCACGATATCGGCGCGCTCTTTGCGCACGATTTTCAACGTCTGAAAAAAATCGAGCAGGCTACGCAACGGACTGAAACTGCCGCGCCGGCTCTCGATCGCGATCACGGACAATCCCTCGGCCTTGAGCCGCTCGCCGTCGGCGCGCACCCGCGTCGCCACCGCGACCTGCAAGCCGCATTCCCGCGCCGCCTGCGCCATCGGCAAGAAATGCGAGACAAAGAACCAGTCTTCGGTGACGAGGTAAAGAATTTTGGACATGACGGATGACGGCGCGATCCTAGCGTGTTCCGCCCTCGGTAGCATCCCCCATGGCGGCTAACCGCAGAACGCTCGCCATACCGACCCGCGAAATGAAAAGGATGGCGTCACCGGCTCACCGCCCGGCATATTGGCGTTCATAATATTGTCGGTAGGCCCCCGTTCTCACTGCATCCGTCCAATCCTTGTGATCGAGATACCAGCGCACCAGCGCCGGCAGAGCCGTCTCGAACGTCTCGCGCGGACGCCAACCGAGCGTTGTGCGCAACGTCGCCGCGTCAAGCGCGTATCGCCGATCGTGGCCCGGTCGATCCTTCACATGCCGGATCAGTTTGTCCGACGTTCCGCGGGCGCGGCCGAGCGCGGCGTCGACTGCCCGACAAATCTGCTGCACCACGTCGATGTTGGCACGTGGGTTATCGGCCCCTATCAGATAGGTTCCGCCGATTTCGCCACCCTCAATCGCCGCCATGATCGCCGCGCAGTGGTCGGACACGTGCAGCCAGTCCCGCATCTGCCGGCCATCACCGTAAACGGGAAGCTCGCGCCCTTCTATTGCATTGAGGATCATCAGCGGAATGAGCTTTTCGGGAAACTGCCACGGTCCGTAGTTGTTGCCGGAATTGGTGATGATCGCCGGCAAGCCGTAAGTGCGTTGCCAGGCCCTCACGACATGATCGGCGGCAGCCTTCGACGCCGCATACGGACTGGACGGGCGATACGGCGTCGCTTCGGTAAACGGCGGATCGTGCGGCGCGAGGTCGCCAAACACTTCGTCGGTCGAAACGTGGACGAAGCGGCGCTTGGCCTCGCCCTGCCACGCAAGACGCGCTGCCTCAATCAGCACATAGGTGCCTTCGATATTGGTGCGCAGGAACGGCTGCGGGCCCAGGATGGATCTGTCGACATGGCTTTCGGCTGCGAAATGTACGACACAGTCGAAACGATAGGTCGCGAACAATTCGTCGACGAGGGCGGCGTCGCAAATGTCGCCTTTGTGGAACCGCACGCGGCGGTCGTCGACCACATCCGCGATATTGGCGAAGTTGCCCGCATAGGTCAGCGCGTCGAGAACGACGATCGTGTCTGCAGCGCCCGCGGCCGCGACGCGCACGAAATTGGCGCCTATGAATCCAGCGCCACCGGTAATCAGCCAAGCCGTCATGTTCGGATCTGGTTGCCCAATTCCAGCAGCAGCTGTCCCGTCTCGACGAGCGATTCGAGCGTACCGGCGTCTTGGCGCGCTGGATGCCAGAGCATCGGCTCCTTGCCGACCGGCAATAGGTGCTTGTTGGTGATCTCCGTCAGCGGCGTCAGCCGTGAGCCGACACCTCCAGCGAGAATGACGCCCTTCACGATTTCACCACCGATCATCCCGTTCGGTTTATTTGCATCGCCACCTGGGACACCCGGCCAACCTAACATTATCGGCGACCCGGCGTAACTACCGGTAATGACGCGGTTAATGGCCGGCCCCAGTCCCCGGAATCAACACCTTCAAATCGCGATAATCCGCCCAGCGGCAGGTCGGATTGTGCAGCGGGCCGATCCGGAAGGACAACACAGCATCGATGTGATGCGCGAATACGATACCGGTGAGCAGTCCGTCGATGCGAAGGGCGGTAGCGCCGCCTCCCTGTTCCGGAGGCGTCTCAATCAATTCGAGGCAATGGCTGAATTCAACCGGCACGACGATCAACGAGCGGCCATCGCTGTCGGCAACGACGCGGAGGTTCTTTCCTGCCATCGACAGCGCCACCGCGCGAACTGGCGTCAACGGACCAGGTACCTGTTCCTGTGCCACCGCTCGTTTGCTCAAGTCGATGCTGTCGTCGACAACGAAGTCGAGCATGGACGAAAGATCGCGCCGCCTGCGCCATCGGCAAGAAATGCGAGACAAAGAACCAGTCTTCGGTGACGAGGTAGAGGATTTTGGGCATGATGGACGGCGGCGCGATCCTAGCGTGTTCCGCCCCCGGTTGCAGCCCCCGTGGCGGTCGTCTGCTCCGACATGGCTCGCTCACCTGCGCCGAAATCGTCGACAGCATACCGATTCAGCTTTATGAGCATTCCTAGGAGTCGATCAGCAACCGGACTGATTCAGGCTAGACTATCGGCAAATCTAAGAGTTGGATATTGGGGGCACCTCGCCGCCATCCCCTGTCGTGGCGAAAACGGGGTTAGATGAAGCTTCTACTTGCCCAAAAACTCCGACCAGACGCAGCCGATGCGAGCATCGCCTTTGGCCCGCTATTCATTGTTACCTTTGTTATCGGTTTGGTATATGTGTTCCGATCACCGATAACGACGGCCGGAGATAGCGCGCAATATATTGCTATTGCCGATGCACTCATTGGCCGCCCTGGGGCCGAGTTCATCTATTATAGAACCTGGGGCTATCCTCTGTTTCTGGTCCTTTGCGGATATCCGTGGCTGCACAGCGTCAAAGTCGTCATTGGCGTACAACTTGTCCTCGGCTCAACGGTGCCGTGGCTCATTGCCGACAGCTTGCGGCGCCTCGGCGTGTCGAGATCATTGAGCTTGGGTGCCGCGCTGACGAGTATCATGTCCCTATCGCCTGTGCTCTTGGCGCACGTTCTGCTCTCCGATCAGGTCAATTTATTTTTGCTCTACTTGATAATTTGGCTGCTCGTCCGGGTTTTACGTCCGAGCGAACATGTGGGCTGGCAGCAGTCGATTTCTCTCGCTGCGGTTTTCGTGGCGCTTTCCTTACTACGGCCGGCCAACGTCGCAATGGGAATTTGCGTGCTCGGTGTCGCGCTGGTTTTCTTTCCAGCCATTAGCCGCGCAACCGTCGGACGGGCACTGTCTCTCGTCGTCATCGCGATCGCGTTTCTATCGCTGAAACCCGTCGAACGCGCCCATGCATATCTCCACAATGAGCCTTTCGAGCAGGGAAGCCTTTCCGGTGCCATGTTCTTCTGGAATATCTACGCCAGCGGCGCGGCATTTGCTGGCGAGCCCGTTCTTAAACCGACCAACGGGCCGTGCTCCGAGAAAATATACGAGACTGTCCGTCGCAACGTCGGCTCGGTAAAGAACTACAGCGGCACAGCCGACGAAGCCTTAAATACGCCCACGCTTCTCAGCCACTACGCGATTTGGCAGAGCCTGGAAAGGCTCGGCCTCAAGCAAATGAACGATATTTTCTGGTGCGCCGCCTTCGAAGGAATCAAAGCCGAACCAAAATCGCTGCTCTATTTTGTTGATGGGATGATCTCTTTTTTCCTGGTCAGCGACGTCATCTACAACGACGGCCATCGGCAGGCGTGGCCGTCGGCGCAGTATTATAGCGGTGCGATTGACAAAAGATTTGGTGCTTGGGCTCTCAATGTAGGAACCGCGATCAAGATCTTGGCCTTTGCAGTCGCCATATGCACTTTCGTGGCCACGTTCACTGCCTCACCGGAGCGGCGCGCGGCAGTTATCGCGATTTGGACAATTGTTCTCTACCAAGCGGCTGTGCACGTCGTATTTGCAGCGCCGCATTGGCGCTACACACTCGTCATCATCCCAGCTCTCGTTTTCCTGGCGGCATTGGGAATTGACTCTGCTATGGGGATAAGCAGGCGGGATGCCGAAAAAGTTGAGGCCAATGAATAACGCCATACCTCGCTTCTGGCCACCGAAAAGACGCTGCACGACGCGGCGTACCTTGTGCTCGTCCGCTAGTTGGCCGGCAGAGGCGGCGCGGGTTTCGCCGCTGTGAGCCGCGTGCAGCGATCTTGAACGAAGGGAAAAAGATAGTCGCTGAGATAATTCGTCACCAGGACGTGGCCGTCATTGGACAGATGAAGACCATCGACAAATGAATTTGGATAAAAGTCATGTTCCTGCCAAATCCGACGCAGATCAAGAAACTTGACGTCGTCGTAGTGATCCCTGTCGTTAACCTGCTTCGGTATGTCTGCCGCCATTTGCGCATACTCCTCGGACACGCCCCCCACTGGCTGGAAAACCGCGAAGATCGGCATCCCCGCAAAGTCACGGCTGATCGATTCGAGTGAATGCACATAGAGCGGTATGGACACGCTGTCGACAATCTTTGCGTTGGTAAGCCCCTTGATCGCAGCCTCATAGCGTCTGCGGGCCTCCGCGTTGGGCATCGGACCATACGCTTGGTCTGTTCTGCTCAAATAATAATTGGCTGCCCAGTCTTCATTGTACTCACTCAAATAGAACAATCGCACCATGGATCCCAGCGCTGTCCGTCTTACAATGCCAGGATAGAGTCGCGCCAGCTTTTTCAACCAAGGTGGGCTTGCCGAATAACGTAGCACGTGCAGTAACGCGCCTGGCTCGGACCCGAGAAAATCGGCGTCGGTTTTGGTCAGGGACGGCACTGCCAATTCGTTGTTCCCGGAAAATGAAACGATCGCGTCCGGCTGAAGCGTATGCGCCCATTTGTTCAGGGCGATGAAGTTCTGATAGATGTGGCTGGAGCCCATAGCCAGATTAACAACCGTTACAGGGCAATTTCCACCTTGCTCCTGCAGTCTTTGAGTCAACCTGACGGGCAACAGCTTGTAGAACATGTCGGCGTTCGTCCTCCCGCCCCAACCTTGCGCGGTACTTCCCCCGGTCAGCACAATTCGAATTTCGTTGTCTTTCTTTGCGGGCGGCGATTCGAGACGGAAGTCGATAAAAAGCCCGTACTCACCGCTCACGACATCGAAATCGTCGTAGAAACTCGTCCAAGGCTCCCCACCTCTCTCTGTTTTGTAGGCTTGAATGTGGCTGCCGGTGAACGGATAATATTCTAGTGTCCGCATCGTCGGCTCGTCGGCGTCTTCATCCGTCAGCGCCGCATGACGGGTCGACAGCAGATAAACATCATAAACCTTCAGAATCAGAAGCAGCGTTCCGACTGTCAGCGTGACGGATATAAGAATGCTCAAAAGATGGAAAACGACGATCTTGGCGAGTTTCATTATTTCCATTCCACGTGCGGCGATCCCCACTTCCTGATCCACCGCCGCCCGGGCATTTCGATAAGGTTATAACTGCCATAGGCGACGACGACCGTCACGGCACAGAGGACGACGACCCTCAATCCCGAATTGACGTAGAGAATTGTGATCGGATGGCCCGCAGCAAAAGTGAGGTTTAGCATGGCGAAAACGTAAAACGACCAGATGTAAATTGAATAGCTGATCTTTCCAAGAAAGATCATCGGCGGTGACGATAATGCGCGGCTCAGCCAGCTTTTACTGGTACTGATGTGCAGCATGACAAGAGCGATTGCGGGCGCATAAAGAAAGTTCGGAGCGAGACTGTCTGTCGCCGTCCAAGTAGAGGCAGCGATCACTATGCCGCACCATAGCAGACAGGCCGGCAATATGATCTGCGGCAGTTGAGTGGGGCGTATCCGATAAGCCTGCGCCATCAACATTCCAACAAAGAATTCAAGCACGCGCACATAGGGCGAAAAATAAACCCACCAGCCCCATGGATCGGAGCTCACTGGCTCGCCGTGCCAGAACCACTCACGAGAAAACGCCGTAATCTGATCGCGCCACAGCGCGAACGCAAAGGTCAAGACAGCGATTGCGGCGATACTAAAGACGGCGAAGACACCTATCGGCCTGCGCATGGTGACCACAACCGCCGTCAACGGGACGAATGCCAGATAGAAAAACCATTCCGTGCTGATCGACCATGTCGGCGGGTACATCGCCATTTCGAGATTGAACCACGATTGCGTCATGGTCAGGTAGGACAAAACAACCCAACGAGAAAACGGTACCGGGATCATCGGCAGCGACAGAAGGACCGCAACCGCGTAAAGCGGATAGAGCCTGGCAAAACGCGCGATGAAGAACCGCCAGATTGCCGACATCAATAGCTCGGTTCGGAACAAATCGGCATAATTATAGTGGATGACAAATCCGCTCAGAATAAAAAATAGCGACATTCCAAAATACGCCAGTCGGGACGAAAACGGATGCAGCACCGGCTCATAAGAGAAAGCGGTATCCATGACATGCGCAAATAGCACCGAGCATGCGGCAACGCCCCGCAGTCCGGTGAGACTTGGAATGTCCTTGGGTTGGGCCATCACGAACCGTCAAAGTGATAGAATAGCGCATTGACGTTCCGCGCAAACGCGATCATGGCGCAAGCGCTGAATGCTAGGAGATTGGCAAAGAACAGCAGCGGGCCCGCGGCGCGCGACATCATCGCCGCCGATAGACCAGATTGGCGAGGCGCCGAAAGATCAGATCGACCAGCGTGTGGGCCACCGAGAGCCCGTTCTTGAAGGTCAATGCATTTGAGCCTTGGACACGGCGTTCGATGGATATGACCGGCACTTCCTTGTAGCTGAAGCCCTGGTCGAGCAGCATGCAGATGATATCTGCTTGAAAGCCGAAGCCGCGCGTATTGGGGTGCCAGCGCATGACGTTGTAGCGCAGATGCACGGCGAGCCCGTTGTAATAGTGCAGTCGAAAGCCGCTGATGAGATTGACGATGCCGGCATAGACGTTGGACAGCGAACGGCGGTACAGGCTCTTGCCTTCGTTTGACACGTAATAAGGAATGATCATGTCGGCCTGGCCGATGGCGCCGAACACGGCGAGCATGGTCTCTTTGGGCTCGGCGTCGTCGCCGCAGATCAGGCGGTAATATTTGCCTTTGCCGACGAAGGCGACGTCGAGATAGTTCTGCGCCAAGCCGCGGTTGACTTTGTTGGTGCGCAGCATGATGCGCTCGTCGAGATGCGCCGCGATATAGTTCTTGACGGTTTCGCTCGAATTGTCCTTCGAGCAATCGTCGACGACGATGATCTCGTAGCTGATGGTGCCGATCTCGTTGAGCGCATCGCGCACCGTTTCGATGGTTTTGACGATGAATTCCTGCTCGTTGTAGCAAGAGATGAAAACCGTCAGATCGAGCGGCGCCTGCAGACCGGGCGACACAGCGTCATCGGCGGCATGCAGCTTTTGCGCAGCCGGCGTCATCGTCACGTCAGCGGGGAACAATACGGTCGGCACGGCTACTCCCCGGTTCCGATCGAATCGACGCGCACCGCGACCTGCTGTCGGGCAAAAGCGAGATAAGTGTATTTGACCTGGCGTCCAGCGACGAATTCCTGGAACGCCTTGAATTCGTGCCGTTCCCAGTTCGGATAATTGAAATACTCGTCGAACAGGATCACGGTTCCGTCCTTCAGCCGCGGCGCGAGCATCTCCAGTATGGTCTTGGTCGAGCTGTAGAGATCGCAATCGATATGGATGAAGGCAACCGGCCCGGGATTGTCGTTGAGCCACGGCGGCAGGCTCGTGTCGAAGTAGCCTTGATGCAGTCGCACGTTATCCGGCACCCGCGGCAGACGGCCTTTGACGTCGAACGACTTGCCGCCGAGGCCGAAACCCGACCATGCCTCGGGCAAACCCTCGAAGCTGTCGAAACCGTGGATGGTGCGCGGGCCGATATGGCGCGCGATGTAGCGGATTGTGCCGCCGGTGAAGACACCGAACTCGAGGAAATGGCCGTCGATGCCGACGGCCCGCAACGAATAGTCGATCAAATCGCGCTGGTTCTCGAGGCCCAGCGCGTCCGGCATCGCGCTTTCGATATAGTCGACGCTGCGCTGTAACGCGCGCAAGGCGCGTTCGCGGACCGGATGAATCCGTCCGGTGTCGACCAGCTGATAGGCGCCGCAGACGATCTTGTAGAGAAGGTATTTCAGCCGGAAATTGGTGATCAGCATGGCATCCGCAAATCATTCCTGTCCTCGCGCAAGGCGTTCCGCCCGGGCGGCCCCCTTTTAGCTGAGTTTACCGCCAAGTTAATAGCTTATTGGCTTCCCCCCATTGCGTCGCAGCCCTCATGCGCGGCGCAATCGTGGCGATCAGCGGGGCAAGTTCGTCGAATCTGAACCAGCGGACGACTTCGGGTTCGGCGCGCCGGCGCGTATAGGCGTCGAGGAAATCCGACCCGATCGGGGTCGTGTCCGGCCCGATCCAGGTCAGTAGGTAGGTCGAGCCGTCGCTCCATTTGACACCGAGATAATGGCCGATCGTCTCCGGCGCGAACAATCTGCTGAACGGCAAGAGATCGATCATGCGATAATCCTTCATGAACAGAAAATAATCGAGGCCGGCCTGCTGCAGCCGCAGCTTGGCGAGTTCCGGATCGCCGCCGAGAATTTCATCGAGCCGCCCCGACATTTTGAAGGAGATGACGCTTTCGATCAGGCACCCCGGCACCATGCAGTAGGAATCCACGTTGGTGCTCCAGATCGGCGTTCCGTACGGCAGCTGCTGTGCGGCCGCCAGCGCCCCCGGATTGATCGCGCCAAATGGATAAGGACTGTTGGCGTGGGAATAGGCCTCCGCTAAGCTGTACGAACCCGCCATCAAGCGCATGGCATTCGCCGTTTCGCGGCGCAATGGCGACGTCCAGTGCGTGTGGGACTGCCAGGCGACCAGGGTGCCGACCAGTAACAGCCCGGGCACGATGAGCCGCAATATCGTGTCGTCGCGGTGCGTCAGCGGCCAGCTCAGTGCCCAAACGCTGCCGGCAATTGCCAGCATCACCAGCACAGGAACAAAAAACGAGCTGAGCCGCGCAAAGGAGAGGCTTTGCGCGCGCCCGGCGATCACGGCAACGGCCGCGAGTAGCAGCACCAAGGCAACGAGACGCCAGGCGATTTGCTTGGACAAAGCGGCCGATCTGCCGTCGCGCGGCGCCGCCAGCCGCCACCAGCCGCTTAGCGCGCCCGACATGCGCAGAACGACGACGGCGATGAGGGGCCCGGTCAAGAACGGCCAGAGAAAGCGAAGCCGCAAGAAATCGGCGATCTCTTGCAGCGTTGCCCGCCCGAAGGGCTGTTCCCATTGCAGGTAATTGTCCCTGATCCACGCCACCGCAATGATCTGCGGAATGACGCCCCAGCGGTCGAGCCGGACGGGATCGGCAAAGCGCAGCATCAGATCGAGCGCCTGATCGGTGGCCAATCCGGTTTGCAGATAGCTCACCACGAACACCGCAAGCACGGCGCTGGCGATTGCCGCAACAACGGCGCCATAACCCCATATATCGCTCCATCGCCGCCGCACCATGGACCAAGCCGCCAAAAGCCCGACGAAAAAGCCGAGCAGGACGGCGATCGGCGGCGTGACCAACGCGGCGGCAATCGCGGTCGCGGCGGCCATGATGCGAAACGGCCTTGGCGCGGCGGCGCGCCGTTCCATGCACAGCGCCCACGCCGTCAGCGCCACCAGCGCCGCGACCTCCTCGTGATCCTTCTGGAACTGGCCGCCGCCGTCGGCGCTGAAGCTGACCAGATAGTAGAACAGGTAGATGACGGCGCCCGCGGCCGGCCACAGCGAATTGGGCGCCATCCTTGCCGCTAGCGTCGCAATCGCGACGGCGGCAAATACGACGCAAGGATAGGTGGTCAGCGCCGGCGCTTCCGGATCGGTCAGCAGCATGCCCAAAAAGGCCAGACCGCTGCCTTTGGAATAATAATAATGGTACCAGACGTCGTTCGGCGCGAGGCCGTGGTTTTTCAGAACTTCCAGATAGTAGTAGAAGTAGTGCGTGTAATAATCGCCCCCGCCGCCGGGAAATAACCCGCGCAATAGCAAGAGCCACACGGCGGCTAAACCGATCAGTATTATACCGATCCGTTCCGGCGTGGCGCGGCCCTGGCGCAGCCCGGCGAAACCCAATGTGAATGATCGCCATCCGGCGACAGCGACATTGGCAAAATGCCGCGCGGATACGACAACAACCGCCAGGCACAGGCCGACGATCACCGGGCGATAGTATAATCCGGCGAGCCCCAGGAGCAGTATCGCGACGTGCCAGATGCCTAATCCGATACCAAAACCGAACACGGCGCGTTCGGGCGGCGTCAGCGCGGCGCATTCGTCCGCGGACATAATCAGGACGGCGGCCGCCGCGCCCGGGGCGTAGATCAGCCACGAAAAAATGACAACAAAGACTACCCGCACCAGATTATCGGCGGCGACGACCGGGCCGGTGTCAAAGAAATACCGATGGTAGAAATCGACGCCACCGAACCACGCCGCGACGCCGATAAAGCCAAGGATCAGCGCGGCCGCAGCCAGACGCTGCGCCGTGCCGAAGTAAAGCGGCTTGGTACCGAGCTCGTCCGGTATCTGAGTGCGCACGTTCCGACTAACCGTTGTGCTTTTTCATCCAGACTTAGCGCCACGAAAACAAGGTTTGCGCTGCCCCCCATTGCGTCGCAGCCCTCATGCGCGGCGCGATCGTGGCGATGAGCGGGGACAATTCGTCGAATTTGAACCATTGCAAGGCGTCCGGTGCGGCACGCCGGCGCGTATAGGCTTCGAGGAAGTCGGGCCCGATCGGCGTCGTGTCGGGGCCGATCCAGGTCAGCAAAAAGGTCGAGCCGTCGCTCCATTTGACGCCGAGATAGCGGCCGATCGTGTCCGGCGCGAACAGGCGGCTGAACGGCAGCAGATCGATGATGCGAAGGTCTTTCATGAAGAGAAAATAATTGAGCCCGGCTTCCTGCAACCGTTGCTTCGCCAGTTCCGGATCGTCGCCGAGGATTTCATCCAGCCGCCCGGACATCTTGAAGGAAATGGCGCTTTCGATCAGGCAGCCGGGCACCATGCAATAGGAATCCACATTGGTGCTCCAGATCGGCGTACCGTAGGGCAACTGCCGCGCGGCGTTGAGCGCATCGGGATTGATCCCGCCAAAGGCGTAGCCGCCAACGTGCCTGTAAGCGTCGGCCAGGCTGAAGCGGCCGGAGAAAAACCGCAAAGCATTGGCGGTTTCCGCGGGCAGTCGCCTCGACCAATGGTCCTTGCCTTGCCACGCGCCGAGCACCGCGAGGAGCAACACGGCGGGCAGCACCACCCAGGTCCACGGATCGCCGCGCGCCTGTAGCTTGCCATTGAGCAGCCACGCACCGCAGGCAATTGCAAACAGCAGCAGCAGGGGAACAAAAAAAGTGCTGAGCCTTTCAAACGATATGCTTTGCGCGCGCCCCACCAGGAGCGCAACGACGATGAAGAAGAGCAAAAGGGCGGCGAGCCTCGCCGCTGTTGCTGCGGCAAACGCCGCTTCCGTTTGATCGCAGAGCCGCGGCCGCTTCCAGGGCGCGAATTTGTCCATCACGAGGATAATGATTGCCGCTGTGATTGGGCCGCTCAGAAACGGCCACAGCCCTCTCAGCCGCATAAATTGGAAAAGCTGCTTGAAATCCGCCCAGCCGAACGGTGGAACCAGAGCCAGGTAGTTATCCCGAATCCAGGCCACCGCAATCACCTGCGGGATAACGCCCCATCGATCCAGGCGTGAAACATCGGCGAAGCGGAGCATCAGATCGAGCGCCTGATCGCTCGCCAAGCCGGTTTGCACATAGCTCAAAATGAACATCGCGAGCACGGCAACCGCGATCGCGGCGGCGACGGCGCCATAGGCCCACATCTCGCGCCAGCGCCGCTGCAGCATGGACCAGGCGCCGAGCAGCCCGACAAAGACACCGAGCAGCACTCCGACAGCCTGGGTCACGATCGCCGCCGCAATTGCGCTCGAAGCGGCCATGACCCGAAACGGCCGCGGCGGAGCGCAGCGCTCCATGCACAAGGCCCACGCCATGAGCACCACGAGCGCCGCGACCTCCTCGTGGTCTTTCTGAAATTCGCCTGCCCCGATGCCGTTGAAATTGAGCAGATAGTACAAGAGATAAATCAACGCGCCCGCGGCCGGCCACAGCGAGCCCGGCGCCATGCGCGCCGCCAAAGTGGCGATCGCGACCGCGGCAAAGATCACGCAAGGAAAAGTGGTGAGCGCGGGCGCTTCCGGATCGGTCAGCAGCATGCCGAGAAACGCCAGGCCGCAACCCTTTGAGTAATAGTAATGATACCAGACGTCGTTCGGCTCAAGGCCGTGGTTTTTCAGGACCTCAAGATAGTAATAGAAATAGTGCGTGTAATAATCGCCGCTGCCGCCGGGAAAAAGTCCGCGCCGCAGCAACAGCCACGCGGCAACGACAATGATCAAGATCGCGCCGACTTCCTGCAGCGATGCCCGGCGTTGCCGCAACGCGGTGAAGCGGCCGGCCAGTGCGCGGCAGCCGGCGATAGCGACATGGGCGAAATGCCGGCTGGATGCAACGAGAACCACGAAGCATAGTCCAGCCAGCACGGAGCGGTAATACAAATCGAGGACGCCGAGGATCAGCATCACGACGTGCCAAATGCCGACACCAATGCCGAAGCCGAGCACGGCGCGCTCGGCGGGCGACAACGCGGCGCGCTCAGCCTGCGTCGTGACGAGAGCTGCGACCGCCGCGCCGGGGGCATAGATCAGCCACGAAAAAATGCCGACAAAGACGATGCGCACCATATTGTCGGCAAAGACGATGGCGCCGGTGTCGAAGAAATGCTTGTGGTAAAAATCGACCCGGTCGAACCACAGCACCACGCCGATGAAGCCGCCGAGCAGTGCGGCAACGGCGAGCATGTCCGCCTTGGTGAACCTGCCAACCGGCGGCGGTCGATCGAGTTCGCTCATCGTGCGAGCGTCAGGCCGTACATGTCGACGGTACAAAGCGCATTCCAGAAACGGTTGTCTTCGATCCGCGCTTCGAGCGGCCTGAGCCACCGGTAGATCACGCCCGGCGTGAAATTGGGGAACATGTTCAGCCGCCGCCAGATATCGGCGCGCCAGCCGGCGGCCGCGAAAATCGCCATCAAATCCTTGCTGCGGAAACTGTCCTCGCCGGCGGCGCGATAGGACGGCGCATATTCCATCGCCTTGCGCAAAAGATGACTGCCGTTCGGCTCGAGCACGATCATCTTGCCGGTGCGTCGCGCCATGGCGCGCACGATGTCCGGCGTCGCCTGCTTGACGTGATGCAATATGCCGATCAGGAACGCGGCGTCGTAGCGCGGCAGCGAATCGTAATCGAAAGTCACCAGATCGACCGCCCGATAGGTCGCGCGACCTTGCGACTCGGCGTTGGCGCGCTTGATGGCCGCTTCCGATTTGTCGATGCCGTCGACCACGCGATAGCGGCCGGCCAGCATCTGATTGGTGAAGGCGCCGTCGCCGCAACCGAGATCGAGCACCCGGCCGTCGGCCGGAACGCCCAGCAAGCCCGCGATATCGATGGCGGTTTGCCAAACCCGGCCGCGGACATGGGCTTCGACGTCGGAACTGCGATACATGGCCTGGCCATAGCCCTGCTCGCCCGCCCGATCCCAGTAACCGTCGGGTTTGCTGTGGGCTCGATCGCCGGTCATGGCCTGCCTCTCCCAAACCCCTGCCGCCGCACCCCCACCATGGCCTTGGGCCGCGACGGCACTGCCTGCCAGGAAATCGCGCGCATGCCAACCGCCGTATTATTTCGCCGGTGAGGCGGCATTGCGATGGTCGCGTAGCGTCAGCCAGACCACGCCCCCCGGCAGGCTCAGCAACGTGGTGATGAGGCCCAATTCGACCGACAGCGCCAGCGCCGCCTCGCGGTCGACGCCGAGGAGGCCGAGGAGCGCGACCAGCGATATTTCGCGCACGCCCCATCCGGCGACGGAGATCGGCAAGGCCACGACCAGCGTCATGATCGAGATGACGGCGATCATCGGAACCGGCCCGACGCCGATGCCGAGACTGCGCGCGATGCAATAGGCGCCGAATGCTGAACAGGCGCCAGACGCCAGCGCGAAACAAAGCGCTACCAACCCTGAGCGCGCCTTCACCTGGCGCAGTTCCTCCGCCATGCGCAGGACATGATGGATGAGCCGCTGCTTCCGCCATCGCCCGAGCAGGCGTTCGATGACGCCGAGCAGCAGGATGCCGAGCGCACCGGCGACAAGAATAGCGGCGCCGCCGAACCATGCGGTGACGGCAAGCGGACTGGAGATGGTCGGTAGGGTCGCCAGTGCCAGCACGATCAAGGCGGCAACCGTAACCACGCGGTCGACCAGAATCGACAGTACAATCTGGCTCAACGACAGCGCAAACCGCCGCGCCAGCCAGATGCGGGCGACGTCGCCGCCGACGGTGCCCAACGGCAGGCAGTTGAAGAAAATACTGGCATAGAACACCGCCTGCACGCTCGCCACTGATGGTGGCGGGCCGCGCATCAAAGCGCAGACGATCGAGCGCCAACGCTCGCCGCCGAGAAAGATTTGGGCGAGAAGGACAACCGCCGCGACGGCGAGCCAGGCGCGGTCCTGCGTGGCCAATAGACGCGCAAAAGCCTGGCGATCGATGCCCCGGAACACGAAAAACAGCGTGACGGCGGTGAGTGCGAAGGAAAAACCCAACGCCAGCCAGTGGCGATGCCTTTGTGGGCGCGATGTCGAATCTTGAAAAGACAAGGAGATTTGCCTTGGCCCGATGACTGCCGTTGTGCCGAGAGGCGGCACTTTTGGCAGCTTTGCAGGCAGCCCTCAAGGGCTCCGGGCATCAAATGCTGCGCTAAAGTGCATTAACGCAATCGGCGCGGTTTTGCCCCATAGGCTCCCAGACAAAAGGGAAATGACTGCTGCGGGTACACCTCTTTCGATGCCGCGTTGGACCAACGCGCCCTGCGCGGTTCTCGATGATGAACGACCCGAAGCCACGCCGCGAAACCCATCGATGCGCATTCAGCTCGATCAGATGCTCAAGAAGACCACGCGCGCAGCATTCTATTTCGAATGGAGCAGCCTTTTTGCCTTTGCCGCAAGAACTCCGTCTGCGGAAAATGCGCTATTCCACTTGTAGCGCACCCAGCCGCTCAAGCCGTGCAATGTCGGAGCTGAACGGCGGATAAAACGAAATTCGCAGGCTTTTCGAACCGCGTTCTTCGCGCCGACGGCCTGGGTGCGATGCAGGACGAATTGATCGAAAATCAACGCGTCACCCAACTGAAGCTGCGGGATCGACGACGGTCCTAGCGTCTTGACGAACGCATCGTCCCGATGCCGATCTTTGCCGGTGAGCATGGCGACGCGGCGCATGGCGGTATGCGACCGGGGCACGATTTCGAGCGAGGGCAGGTCGGTACCGACCGCATCGAGCGGCATCCAGACATTGATGGCCGAAGCGGCTACGCGAAAGATCGTGGCGGCGTCAGCATCGGCGTGCCATTGCACCCTGGTTCCCGATCCGCGGTTGCGGCGGAAGTAGGAGCGCTTGGGAAAATACCGCCACTTGGGCCCCAACACATGCTCGATCCGAGATTCGATTAGGCGAAGCGATTGCTCATAACGCTCCGCAAGATCCGGGCGCGCTTGGCGAAGGAAGGCCGGCAACGCTTTGAGCCATACGCCGTCCCAAACGCGGAAATTGACGCCGAGCAGCTTGTTCGGGAAACGCTCGGACGAATCCATGACGGCGTAAATCTCGTCGACGGTGCGGCGCAAATTCGCCGCGTCGTCGGGAGCGAGAAGTCCCCGAACGATGGCGGCGCCTTCGGTCGCCAGATTATCTGCCGGCTGTGTCATCTTCGCTCGATCCCGTGGGCCTTCTGTGACCAATCATACCAGCGCGGCTCGAGGCTTTCCACACTCCACGGATACCGCGGTGGCTCGGGTCACTCAGGCGGGATCGCTCTTGCTGCCGGCGCCGATCAGTGTGGTATCCTACGCCATCGTCGAGCGCGCGCTTGGATTCGCGCTCTATTGGCGCCGCGGCAATTGGACTAAGACGCTGCCGAGGCCATCGATCTAAACGCCGATCGCACGCGCCGCACCAGTTGCACAGCCGGCTCGAGACTTCGGCCAAGCGGCCTCGCATTATAGTTGCCGTCGATCCAGACGAACCCGTTCGAGCGCGGCGAGCGCGTGCGCGGCAGCATGCGCCCGATCGAGCGTGCGAGGTGAGGCCGAGTTGACCGCTCAACCGTGGTGAGATTATCGAGGTAACTGCGCCATTCGCGCTCGGAACGATAGTGTGCCTGCGTCGGAGACACCAGCGACGACGAAGGCTCTCTCGCCTTCTCCGCCAGCACAAGCACAGCCGGAATGCGCCACCAACAGGCGAGCAGTGGAACGCGAATGCGCGCTTCCGCAGTGCGCATGAAAGCTGGATCGAGCCAATAGACGTTTGCCCTATTCCCGGCCGATACACAGACATAGGTCTTACAGTCGGCAAAGCCGTTGGTGACAAAGAAATCGAAATACCAGGCCGGTGAGCAAAGCGCGTAGGAGCCATCACGCGGGCTCCATGCGTTGATCATCAACACTCTGCCGCCCGGCTTCAACATCGCGGCTAGATTGCGCAATGCCATCGCTGGGTCGAACACGTTATCAAGCGTCGATCCATCAACGATGAAATCCGCGTTTTCACGCAGCGAATCCGGAATTGGCTCATTGAGATTGTGGACGATCTCGGCGCCTTCGTAAGGACTGGTGTCGAGCGCCTTGACGCTATCGACGCCAAGCGCGCGAAAGATAGAGCGATCAGTCACGATCTGGCCGTACCCGGGTATGCGATTGATAGTGGTCCGATCAATTTCAATAGCGCTCGGATCGACCACATTCCCATGTGAGCGCAAATTCTGCGTCAATTCGGTCGGAGTGAAATAAGTGGCTTGGCGACCGATGAAGAGTGCGTCGCCTTTGATCGGTCGATAAGCATGCTCCCGGCCGATCGCGTCGACAGCGTATCCTGATAGGCCCATGCGCTCCTCCTGTTGTTAAAGCGTGCACGGCGGGCGCACGGTCGTCAATCGGGCGCCGCAGCCTGCACAGGTGCTTACGGCGCCGGACAGCTGAGCAGAGCCGATCGGCCGCTGGCTTCAGCCGTCAGATAGAAATCATGGACCTTCGGGTCGCTGCCGCAGCGCCAACTGGCGACGAAGTCCTTGCTGCAGCCGGGGGCCGGATCGCCGAATTTTACCGCGTCGACGGCGAACAAGCAGGTCGTCTTGGCCTTGTCGCAGGCGCTGGTCAGCAACGCCGCGAAATTGCCGATCTTTACCAGATTGGGCCGGCCGAGCGGCGGCACGAAATCCCGGCAGGTCTGGCCGTACGTCGCGTTCACGACATGAATCACGCTGGCGTTCGGATCCTGCGGGGTCAGCCAGTAGTCGAGGATACGCATGGTGGCAAAAAACGATATCGCCACCACCGCAAAGCCCCCGACCCCAATGAGCAGGACCCGACCGATCGACGACCCCATGGCCGATTTTCTCCTTATAGGTCGCTACGATCGAAGCCGCACGGCTGATTCTACACGTGCGCTTGTCAAACTGCCAAGGGCTGGCTACAACGCCGCGCAATCGGTCACGATCGCCGACCAATGACCGTCGATCGCCCCACATTGCCGGGTTCCAGCATCGCTTGCCGGCCGTTGCGCCGGCACATTTTCAGCAAGGACGTGAATAATGGGACGCCTGCTTGACATCGTCACCCCGCTGCACAAGGCGACGAAGCGCGATTACCTCGCGCGCATGAACGACGACAAAGTGCATTGCATGGTGAAGGCCAAGGAGTACGAATTCGATTACTGGGACGGCGACCGCCGCTACGGTTATGGCGGCTACAAGTTCATCGAGGGGCGCTGGAAACCGGTGGCGCAGGCCCTGATCGACATCTACGGTCTCAAGGACGGATCGAGCGTGCTCGACGTTGGCTGCGGCAAGGCGTTCCTGCTCTACGAGATGAAGAAAATTCTGCCGGGCCTCAAGATCGCTGGTTTCGACATCTCAAAGCACGGCCTCGCCGAGGCCCGCGACGAGATCAAGCCGTATCTGTTCCGCTATCGCGCCCAGGATCGCTATCCTTACGGCGACGGTGCGTTCGATCTGGTGATCTCGCTCGGCTGCCTGCACAACTTGCGTTTGTTCGAACTCGAGACCGCGGTGCACGAGATCAACCGGGTCGGCAAGAACAAATATATCATGCTCGAGGGCTATCGGAATGAGCTCGAGCAGTTCAATCTGGAATGCTGGGCGCTGACCGCGGAATCTATCCTGCATACGTCGGAATGGATCTGGCTCTATAACCATTTCGGTTATACCGGCGACTACGAATTCATCTATTTCGAATAGGCCGTAGCGATGCAGGTCAAGACAGCGAAGGCGGCGATCCTGGCGCAGTCGCGCGAGCCGCTTGTCGTCGACGAGATCGCGCTGCCGGAGACGCTCGGCGTCGGCCAGGTTCTGGTCAAGGTGCTGTACTCGACGATCTGCGGTGCCCAACTCAACGAGATTGCCGCTGCCAAAGGCCCCGACAAATTCCTGCCGCATCTGCTCGGTCACGAGGCGTCAGCGCGCGTGGTCGAAATCGGGCTCGGAGTCACCACGGTAAGACCCGGCGACACCGTGGTGCTGCACTGGCGGCCGAGCCAGGGCATCCAATGTCAGCCGCCCGCCTATCAGTGGCGCGGCAAAAAACTCAACGCCGGCTGGGTGACGACGTTCAACGACTATGCGGTGGTGTCGGAGAACCGGATGACGGTGATCCCGCCCGACTATAACCTGCGCGACGCGCCGCTGTTGGGCTGCGCCGTAACCACCGCCGCCGGCGTGATCAACAACGACGCCAACGTCAAGATCGGCGAGTCCGTGGTGATCTTCGGCGTCGGCGGCGTCGGGCTGAACGTGGTGCAGTTCGCCGTGCTTGCTGGTGCCAATCCGATCGTTGCCGTCGACCTGGTCGACGCCAAGCTCGACATGGCGAAAAGCCGAGGCGCCACGCACTGCCTCAATGGCAACGCGGTATCTGATATGGACGCCGAGATCCGCAAGATCGTCGGCGCAAAGGGGCCGGACAAAGTGATCGAGACCACCGGCGCGAAATCGGTGATCGAGCTCGCCTATAACCTGACCCATGCCGACGGCACCTGCGTGCTGGTCGGCGTGCCGAGCGAGAAGGTCTCGATCTACACGCTGCCGATCCATTTCAACAAAGTGCTGACCGGCTCGCATGGCGGCGACGCGGTCCCGCACGTCGATATCCCGCGGCTGATCCGGCTGATCGAAGCCGGGCGGTTGTCGTTCGAGGGCCTGATCACCCACGAATTCCCGCTCGACGACATCAACGCGGCGCTTGACGTGGTGCGCAGCGGCACCGCAGGCCGCGTGCTATTGCGCATCGGCGGGGCCTGAGCGGTGCAGCGGATCGTTCGCAGCGGCGATCGCACGAGGCGTTGAGAATGAGCTCCGACAATCCTGTGCAGTCGAGCAGCGTCGTCGACAAGACACGACGGCTTGCCGCACGTGGAATTCGCCTGGCGCAGCTCGTCGCTGCCCGCTTCGGTGCAACGGCCGCTGATGCCATGCGGCGTAAGGCGAAGGAACTCGAAATTCGCCTGGACGGCTTGCATAAAGAGCTCGCCATCAAGCCGATTTCAGACATCGCTTTTCCCAAGGTAGATCTAGCGACCAGCAAGAATCCGATTGCTGAAATCTTGAGCTCGCCCGAAATCGACGAGACCAAAACGTATTTTTACGACAATCCGGCGGCCGACCGCTCGCTCATATCGTCCCAATCGCAAGCGTTGCTGTACAGTCTCATCCGCAATCTTCGCCCGGAATACGTGTTCGAAATCGGCACCTATAAGGCGGGCACCACCGAGGCGATCTGTCGCGCCCTGCTGGCAAATAACAAAGGTACCGCGCATGCGGTCGATCCGTTTCAGGGCGAATATATCGCCGCAGTCCTAAAATTTTGGCCGCCGGAATTGTTCCGTCACGTGCGACTCCACATGAAGGATTCGATGGCCTTCTTCGGCGATATGGAGCGGCAGCGCATTCATCCGGAACTGGTCTTTGTCGACGGCAACCACGAATACGAATATGCGGCTTTCGATATCGCCTGTGGCGCGCGCTTGCTGGCACCGGGCGGTTTTATCTTTGTCGACAACATCTCCCAGCCTGGGCCGTTTTTCGCGGCGCGGGATTTCCTGGTGGCAAATACCGGCTGGCGCGAGCTCGGCAACACAGCAACGCACTACAATCGGGACAAAGCTTTTGACAGCGGCCGCGGCACGGTTGCCGAAACGGATTTCATGATCCTTCGCGCTCCAATGACCTATGGGGTTGGCGAACGCCCGTTTAATGTCGCTCGCACGCGCTGGAGTACCAGTGCAGTCGCAGGCGTGCGCCTCAAATTCGTGCCGCCCGACCAAGCGGGGCGCCTCACCGTGCAGGTCGTATTGCGTGGCTTCGGCATGGTGCCAGCCGAAACCACCGCGGAAGCCACCGTGCAGGTCGAGGTGGGAGCAAAGGAGCTGTCGGTCACCCTGGCGCCGCCGGCGCAGGTCGAGGGTCAGTTCGTCTATTTTACGGTCGAGCCATGGTTGATTTGGCACGGCGCCCAGCCGCTCCAGCTGCTCGCCGCGCCGGAGCCGTTTTAAGCATTTTAGTGGAGCATGATCTTTTCGGAAAACCGGCTTCCATCCCCGGATCAAGTCCGGGGACGGGCTTTTTCCGGATCATCCTCTAGCGCTTGATCATCAAACCTTGGCCGGTCGGCAGTTCCATGATGATTTGGCACCGTTCCGCCATGTAGCGGTCGGTGGCCTCTTTGTGATTTTGAAAGTGCTTCCAGCCGTAGTCGTCGAAAATAATGATGCCGCCGGGCGAGACGCGGTCGAGCAGGACCTCGAGCGCGCCGGTCTCGGCGCGCGGCGAATTCAAATCCAGGTGCAGAAACGCGATCCGCTCCGGCGCAATTTCTCGGAGCACGTCCGGCACGACGCCCTTGGTGACGACGACATAGTCCTTGTTGCGGAAACGGTTGCGCACGTAGCTTTCGATATCCGCGGCCCGATAGTCCTTGTCGATGTGCTCGAGATATTGCGGGGCACCGGGAAAGTCGGCCGCTGACGAATATTGCGGCACGAAGCCGGTGAACGTGTCGTAGATGTAGAATTTCTTGCCAGCGCGGCGCAGATCGACCATTTCGGTCATCATCCACGTCATGTCGCCGCGATAGACGCCGCATTCCACAAAGTCGCCCGGCACCGCCAGGCAGGTGCGCGCCGCCCAGATCAGCGTGTTGTAGCGCCAGGCAATGCCCTGCGGCGACCGGTATTGATTTTCGCCGGTTGAGCTGTCGGCCTGCGCCAGCGCCGCCGCGAAACCCGGCTCGCTGAGAAATCCCGCCGACTTGTCCAAAGTCAGCAGCCGATCGCCCCAGAACACGTTCTGATGATATGGCCTGACCACGCCGTACAAAACCGCATCGAAAATTCGCGCCGCGTATTTCTTAGTTCGTATCTTGAAACGAATCGCGTTGCGAAGCTTTCGCGAGAGCGATGTCGGCTCGGCGGTCTCAGGCATGAGTGGGGCTCGCTACCTGGTCTCTTGTGTTCGCTGCCACCCGCTCGACGATGTCCCACACATCCGGCACTTCGAGCCCGTAATGCACGCGCAATAGGTTTGAATCAAGCGTGGTATGCAGCGGCGTGGCGCCCTCAGGCAGCCCGGCGGCGCGCGCGCTTGTTTGATTGACGAGTTTTGGATCGGCGTCGAGATAGGCGGCGAGGAAGCCGCCGATGTCGGCATAGGTGACGTCGCGCGGTCCGGTGAGCTGAAAGATGCCGCGCGCGCGATCCTGCAGCAAAGCGGCGATCGCGGTGCAGACCAGATCGGCCGGCGTCGGCGCCAGCTTAAGATCGTTGAACACGCGGATCGGCTTTGCCGCGGTGAGGTCTTTGATCCAGCCGTCGATCAGCGGCATGGTGTCGGACACCACCTTGGCGAGACGCAGGATGGCAACCGGTGCGCCGCTTTCCATTTGACGCAGCAGCGCCGCTTCGGCGCGCGCCTTCTGGCGGCCGTACGCGCTGACCGGCGAATGCGCCGCCTCGGCCCGCTCATGCGGCGTGCGGCCGTCGAACACCTGATTGGTGGAGAGGAACAGCACGGCGATACCGCGCGCCAAACACGTCTCGGCCAGCGCCAGGGTCTGCACCACGTTGATATGCGCGGAGCCCTGCGGATCCTCGGCGCAGGCGGCAAGGCGCGCGATGGCGGCGCAGAGACACACGGCTTGCGTCCCCGGCGGCGGCGCCCAGTCGTCGAGCGGTGCCGACAAATCGAGAAACGGCCGGTCGGGCGCAACCTGATCGTGGCGGCGCGTCGTTGCCGCGACCGCTACGCCTTGCGCTTTCATCGCGCGACAGGCCGCCGCACCGATTTCGGAATCACCGCCGACGATGAGGAACATCCATCAGCTCTTCGTCATGGCCGCGTGTCGCTCCGCTCCGGCCGCGGGGCGCTCGCCTCAAGCCACTTTATCCTTTATCTTCAAAGACTTGGATACCCGCGCGGCAATCTGCGCGGGCGCCAATCCATAGACCTCGAACAGCTCTTCCTGCAGGCCGTATTTGTGCGGGAAGGCGTCCGGCAGGCCGATGCGAACCAGCGCCGGGAGGCTTGAGCCGAGCTTTTCGACCAGAACGTCGGTCACCGCGCTGCCGAAGCCGCCGATCATGGTGCCTTCCTCGACGGTGGCGACCAGCTCGGCGTCACGGGCGAACTCCAACACCGCTTCCTCGTCGAGCGGCTTAACGGTGTGGAAATGCACGACAGAGACATCGTGTCCGTCTTTCGCCAAGAGATCGGCCGCGGCGAGGCAGTTGGTGGTCATCACGCCGGTCGCCAGCAGCACGATCGCGCGCCGCGAGCGCGCGCGGCGCATCGGGATCGCCTTGCCGATGGCAAAACCGTTTTCGTCGCGGCTGACCACCGGATCGCCGCCCTTGGCGAGACGGATATAGATCGGGTTCGGCCAATCGAGCGTACAGTTCATCAGCCGCACCATCTCTTTGGCGTCGCACACCGCGGTCACCGTCATGTTCGGCAGTGCGCGCATGATGGCGATGTCTTCGATCGCCAAATGTGTCGGCCCGAGCGGCGCGTAAACCAGGCCGCCGCCATTGCCGATCAGCCGCACCGGCAGTTCGTGCAGGCAAAGATCGACCGCCACCTGCTCGTAGCAGCGCCGCGTGATGAAGGTGGCGATGGTGTTGACGTAAGGAATGTAGCCTTCCATGGCGAAACCCGCCGCCATACCGATGACATTGGCT
>Ga0210398_10000729_pt1 | contig 36312 bp, 27 predicted proteins | sample IncBWC4OmetaG_FD_161047 | JGI IMG/M metagenome (GOLD analysis project Ga0210398, IMG submission 161047) | Forest soil microbial communities from Barre Woods Harvard Forest LTER site, Petersham, Massachusetts, United States - Inc-BW-C-4-O | ecosystem: Environmental > Terrestrial > Soil >... | reverse complement strand
CTCGGGCCCGTCATCTGGAAGGTCTTCGTCAACATTCTCGAGAAAGCGGTCACCGCGCCCTTTGCCTTGCTCGGCTCCCTGTTCGGCGGCGGACCGGACTTGCAGTTCATCGATTTCTCGCCGGGAGTGTCGGGCTTGGACTCCGCGGCGGTGGATAAGACCCGGACCATCGTCAAGGCGCTCAATGAGCGGCCGCAGCTCAAGATCGAGGTACCGATCGCCGAGGTCGATGAACTCGACCGACCGGCGCTCATCGAGACGCAATTCTCCGCCCAGCTCCGCGAGGCCCAGTCGGGCAAGAACGGCGCCAAGAACCCGGCCGCTGCCGCGCCGGACTACGAGGCCATGGATCCGAACGCAAAGGTTGCCCTATTGACGAAGGTGTACGCCAAGGCCCTGGGCGGCGAGCCGAAATACCCCGAAGAAGTCACCAGCATCAAGGCGAAACCCGACCTCGCCGCGGCCAAGGTGGATTTTCTCAGCAAGGCGCTGCACGAACACATTGCCGTCGCCGCCGCCGATCTGACCGCCTTGGGTCAACAGCGGGCCGTTGCCATACAGCAGGCACTGCTCACCGACAGCCAAGTCGGCGCCGACCGCGTATTTCTGGTGGTCAGCGACAAGGCGAAGAACCAAGACGGCAAGGTGCGCTTGGAACTGTCGCTGAAGTGACCGCGGTGACGAGTGGAGTCGCGGTGGGCGCGCGGCCGCGCCTGCTTTCAATGCGCGGACCGTATCAAAGCGCCCTCATTCGGTGCAAAAGCTCGGCAGCCGTCCTTGCCGCAAGCGATAACCCACTGATCGCGCTCAAGTCTTCGTCCGTGGCACAACGGGTGCTTACACCACAGCACCCGAAGCGGGGGGGCGGGGGTCATTCGATGAAGCTCATCACAGCGATAATCAAGCCGTTCAAGCTGGACGACGTGAGGCAGGCCGTCAGTGAAGCGGGGGTCCAAGGCGTCACCGTCACCGAGGTGCGCGGTTTCGGCCGACAGCGCGGGCACACGGAGATTTATCGCGGCGCCGAATATATGGTTGAGTTCGTGCCGAAGACCAAGATTGAGATTGCGGTTGACGATGCGCTGGTCGATCAGGTGATCGAGGCGATCGCCAAATCGGCGCAGACGGGAAAGGTGGGTGATGGGAAGATTTTTGTTTTCGATCTGGCGCAGGTGGTGCGCATCCGAACCGGAGAACGCGACTCCGGCGCGCTATAAACTTAGGGGGATTCGCATTGATGAGTAGGCTGTCTCGATGGATTCTTCTCTGCGTGTCGATATTGTCGATGCAGAGCGTATGGGCGGCGGATGCACCCACTGCGCCGAGTTTGATGGCGGTGGACAAGATCAATTCCGGCGATACCGCGTGGATGCTGACTTCGACCGCGTTGGTACTGATGATGTCGATTCCGGGATTGGCCTTGTTCTACGGCGGCATGGTACGCAAGAAGAACGTGCTGTCGACCCTGATGCAAACCTTTGCGATCACTTGCTTAGTGACGCTTCTGTGGTGGGTGATCGGCTACTCCTGGGCCTTCACCCCCGGCAGCCGGTATTTGGGCGGCGCGAGCCGCGCGTTTTTCAACGGCATGACCTTCATGCACGATCCGGACAATCGATTGTCGGTGTCGCACTTGGCGCTGACCATCCCTGAGACCGTCTATGCCATGTTCCAGATGACCTTTGCCATCATCACGCCGGCCTTGATCGCCGGCGCCTTCGCCGACCGCATGAAATTCTCCGCGCTGCTGGTGTTCATGGCGGCATGGTCGCTGCTGGTCTATGCGCCCATCGCCCACATGGTGTGGGAGTCGACCGGTTGGCTCAATCAGGCGGGCGTTCTGGACTACGCCGGCGGCACGGTGGTGCACATCAATGCCGGCGTCGCGGGCCTGGCGAGCTGCTTGGTGCTCGGCAAGCGTCTGGGTTACGGCAAGGAGAAGATGGCGCCCCACAATCTCACGCTGACTTTGATCGGCGCCTCGCTGCTGTGGGTGGGCTGGTTCGGCTTCAACGCGGGATCGGCGGGCGCTGCGGACGGGCGCGCCGGCATGGCGATGCTGGCGACACAGATGGCGACGGCGGCGGCCGCTCTGTCCTGGGCGTTCGCAGAGTGGATCAGCCGGGGCAAGCCCAGCGTGCTGGGCATTGCCTCGGGCGCGGTGGCCGGCCTCGTCGCCATTACACCGGCCTCCGGCTTCGTCGGGCCGACTCCTGCAGTGATCATCGGGATCGCCGCGGGAGTCTTGTGTTTCATCGCCGCAACGTCGCTCAAGCACGTGCTGGGCTACGACGATTCGCTGGACGCCTTCGGCGTGCACGGCATCGGCGGCATCGTCGGCGCGCTGCTCACGGGCGTGTTCGTGAGCAAGGAAATCAGCGGAGTGGACGGTTCGGTGCTCACACAGCTGAAGGGTGTGGCGACGACGGTCATCTACGGATTCATCGCAAGCTACGTGATCCTGGTGGTCATTGACAAGACCATCGGACTGCGTGTGAGCGAGGAGCAGGAGCGCGAGGGCCTGGACATCTCACTGCATGGGGAGAGCATCGAGTAATCGGATGGATGCGCCGGGAACGGATTGCGTATTCGCCGGTCTACCGCAGAGCCCATTTCTTTTCAGGCCGCGGAGGATCCGATGTATATGAACAACGATTTTTCCGAGCAACCGAAAATTCATGCGGCCGGCGTGTTGCCTATGCGCCGCCCCGCGGAACATCACGAGGCCTTGAGGCCGAACGATTCCGCGCTGCGCGCGATGACCGACTTCACCAGCAAGTTCGCGATCACGGTGGAGCCGGAGAGGCAAATCGACGCGGCACTCGCGGACATGGCGCGCCTGAGCGTACGCGCCATGTTGGTGGTACGGGGTGAAAGCGTCGTCGGACTCGTCACTTCCTACAATATCGAAGGCCGGCGTGCCGAACGATTCGCCGAGCAATACCAGGTGGCCCGCGAGCGCATCACGGTGGGCGACATCATGACGGAATGGGAAGACCTGCCCACCTTGGACTGGCAAACCCTGCAAACGGCAAGGATTTCGGATCTTCTGGAGATGTTCGAGGGGATCGGCGTCATGCATTTATTGGTGATCGAGAGCGATGAGCGCGGAGCCGAAGTGCTGCGCGGATTGATTTCCCGTTCGAGAATCGAGCGGCAGCTGCGGGACGTCGAACCCGTTATGTGAAGATTTGATGACGGGGGCCGGCGCGCCCCCGGCCCGGAGCAGCCGTCGGTGTTTGGCGACATGGCACCGCGCTCCATCGCTGCCTGCAAGGGAATCGTGATCGAGGTCTCACTTTAAAATCGATTATGCCAGGTAGGCTCGCGGAACTTGCAAAACGTCCGCTACGGGAGAATCTGAATGGGCAATCCTTACGACAGCGCCAACGAGCGCACATCCATCCTGGGACCGACGCTGTACTTCAAGGGAGACCTGACCGCCGAAGAGGACCTGTTGATCCAGGGCCGCGTCGAAGGATCCATCACTCATACGCAGCGTCTCACCGTCGGCGCGCAAGGCACGGTCAAGGCGAACATCCGGGCGCAGCTCATCATCGTCGAAGGGACCGTCGACGGCGATTTGCACGCGGAGAAATCCGTGTTCGTGAAAGAGACCGCGAAAGTGTGCGGCAATATATTCGCGCCCACCGTCAGCATAATCGAGGGCGCCAATTTCAGCGGCAGTATCGACATGGACGGCAAGAAGGCCGCCCAGCAGCCGGGCAAACACGAGTACGCTGCCGCGCGGCCGGGCAAGACCGCCGGCGGCACCGTCTAACAATGTCTTGGTTCAAGAAACCCCTGGATGGAGATGCGCCCATGATGAACAGCAATGCAGGCAGCCGTACCGCCGCGCCCGAACCCTTGACGACCCGCCCGGAACCGCGCGAACCTCGAGTCGAACCGCGCTCCCCGCAGCCGCGCGCCGCCGAACCGCGGGCGCCGGAAGCCCGCGCGCCGGAGGCGGCTCCGAAGGTCTCGGTATTGGGTCCCACCCTGCGATTCCGCGGTGAATTGTCGGCTCAGGAAGATTTGATCATTCAGGGCAGCGTGGAAGGTTCGATCACGCATACTCAGAGCCTCACCGTGGGAACGGACGGCACGATGAAGGGTGACATCCGCGCCCGCGTCATCGTCATCGACGGCAAGGTCGAAGGCGATCTGTATGCCACCGAGTCGGTGAACATCCGCGCCACCGCCAAGGTGAAAGGCAATGTATTCGCGCCGCGGGTGGGAATCACCGAAGGGGCGTTTTTCCAGGGCCAGATCGAAATGCAGCCCTCCGGTGCAGCCGTGCAAGAGCACAGCGCACGCCTGCGGCAGGCCGCCCTGACGCAGCCCTTGGAGCCGGTCGCCGTCGATCAAATGCTGGGCGGGAGCTAGACCCCGACAAACCTCGTCAGGGTGCCAGGAAGAGCTCGGGATCGACCCAGGCACGGTTGAGGTTCAGGCCCCAATGCAGATGGGGACCGGTGGCGCGCCCCGTCATCCCGACGGCGCCAATGCGGGTACCCGCCGCCAAATGTTGGCCGGGCGACACGTCGATGGCGCTGAGATGGCAGTACATGCTGATCAGCCCGCGGCCGTGGTCGACGAATACCGTATTGCCGTTGAAGAAGAACTCGCCCGTGTCGATGACCGTGCCGGCGATGGGTATTCGCACGGGGGTGCCGCTGGGCGCCGCGATATCCATGCCGCTGTGCGGGTTGCGCGATTCGCCGTTGAAGATGCGGCGCGAGCCGAATGAGCTGCTGCGGGGACCGGGCACGGGCTGAGTCAGGCGCAAGGATTCCGGCGCCGAATCCGACCAACGGCTGAGCGCATGATCGATGCGTAGCTTTTCCCCATTGACCCGCGCAAGGTTCGCAGCCGAGAGATTGACCTGGCCCGGTGCAACCTTGAGGTATTGGCTGACGTAGTGCTTATCGTGCACGGTAAATTCGATTTCCTGCCGGCCGTTCGGTTGATGCACGATCACCTTGCGTATTCCGAGCGGCGCCGACAAGGGGATTCCGACGATCGCCACCCAGCCCGAACCGTCTTCAACGACCAACGCGCGGTACCCGTCGGCATCGACATAGGGCATCGCCGGACCTGCGGAATCGAGGCGTATGATCTTGACGCCGCCAGGCACCGGATTCTCCTGCGGCAGATCTAAGCTCGCGGCGGATGCCGGAACCGAGCAGACGAGTGCCCAGCCCGCGGCCACGAGCGCGGCCGTCGCTCCGCGGATCACGATGCTCCCTCGACCTTGGCGCGCAGCCTGCCTTGCGCCAGCCGCGCCTCGATGAGGGTGCCCGGCTTGGCGTCGGCCGCATTGCGCAGGATGGCACCTCCTTCGACACTGACGATGGCATAACCGCGATCCAGGGTCGCGAGCGGGCTGACTGCATTCAGTGTCCGGATCAGGGGCAGCAGTTTTTCGCGCCTCGAGCCGATCACCTGCAACATCGCCCGATTGAGCCGATGATCCCAATTTTCCAACCGCAAACCCTGTTGCTTCAGTCGAGCCGACGGGCTCGCCAATGCGGCGCGGCCCGTCAGCCACCGCAGGCGTTCTCGGTGTTCCTGGAGCCGCCGACGCAGCGCCCGTACCAGGGATTGCTCGAGTTCGTCCAAGCGTTGCGCGCGCGCGCCCAGTCGGGCGGCGGGGCTCGCCTGTCCCAAACGCCCTTCGAGCCACAGCAGGCGTTCGCCTTGCTCCTCCAAGCGGCGCCGCATGCCACGTTGCAGCCGAGCGCCGAATCTCACGAAGGCGCCGCGCCACTCGTCGGCGTCGGGCACAGCGAGCTCCGCGGCCGCCGAGGGTGTGGGCGCACGCACGTCGGCGGCAAAATCGGCAATGGTGAAATCGATTTCGTGGCCGATGCCGGTGATGACCGGGATGGGCGAGGCCACGATGGCTCGCGCCAAGCGCTCGTCGTTGAACGCCCAGAGATCCTCCAGCGAACCGCCGCCGCGAGCCAGGATCAACACATCGCATTCGCCGCGCACGCCGGCCGACTCGAGCGCCGCGACGATTTCCGCCGCGGCTTGTGCGCCCTGGACCGGTACCGGGTAGATCAGTACCGCCGCGGCCGGAAAGCGCCTCGCCAGCACGTGCAGGATGTCGCGCACAGCGGCGCCCGTGGGCGAAGTGATGACGCCGATGCGCCGCGGCAGGCTGGGTAGCGGACGCTTGCGCTCGGCGGCGAACAGGCCTTCCAAGTTGAGCCGGGCGGACAGCTCCTCGAACTGCCGCTTCAAGGCCCCAAGGCCTGCATCCTCCATGTGATCGACGATCAGCTGGTACTCGCCGCGCGGCTCGTACAGCCCGATGCGGGCCCGGACCAGGACTTTCTGACCATCCCGGGGAGTGAAGGCGCTCAGCATATTTCGCTGCCGGAACATCGCGCAGCGAACCTGCGCCGCCGAGTCCTTGAGCGAGAAATACCAGTGACCGGAGCTCGGTCTCGCGAGATTGGAGATTTCCGCCTCCAGCCACAATGCGCCGAATCCGCGCTCCAGCAGCACCCTGACCTCGCGATTGAGCCGCGAAACGCTGTATATGTCGCGCTCCGGCCGCGCCGGGGAGGATGCGATTTCGGCTATTTCCATGCGCAAATGATAGCGGTTTACCGCGCCTCGAGCGCAAGGTACAATGCGCCGCCTCTTAGATGAACCTGTGAACGCTACCCTATGCGTATTCTTGAAGAGGCACTCACTTTCGACGACGTTTTGCTCGTGCCGGCATATTCGGAAGTGCTGCCCCGCGACGTGTCGCTGGCCACGAAACTCACCCGCGAAATCCAAGTCAATCTCCCCGTGATATCCGCCGCGATGGATACCGTGACCGAGGCCCGGCTGGCCATCACGATCGCCCAGGAAGGCGGTATCGGCATCATTCACAAGAACATGTCGATCGGCAACCAGGCGCGCCAAGTCGACCGCGTCAAGAAGTTCGAGAGCGGCGTGATCAGCGATCCGATCACCGTGAATCCGGATATGACGATTCGCCAGGTCATCGAGTTGACTCGCGCGAAGAACATCTCCGGGGTGCCGGTGGTATTGGGGACGAAGGTCGTCGGAATCGTCACGCATCGGGATCTGCGCTTCGAAACGAAACTCGACGCTCCGGTTTCCTCCGTCATGACGCCGAAGGAACGCCTGATCACCGTGCGCGAAAATGCGCCCAAGGATCAAGTGCTCGCGCTGTTGCACAAGCACCGCATCGAAAAGGTGTTGGTGGTGGCCGGCGATCACGATCTCAAGGGCATGATCACCGTGAAGGATTTTCAGAAGGCCACCGAATTTCCGAATGCCTGCAAGGACAAAGTGGGCAGGCTGCGCGTCGGTGCCGCCGTCGGCACCTCGCCGGAGACCTTGGACAGGGTCGCGGCGCTGCGCGAAGCGGGGGTCGATGTCGTAGTGGTCGACACCTCGCACGGCCACTCGCGCGGCGTGCTGGAGATGGTGTCCAAGATCAAGGCCAAATATCCCGACATGCAGGTCATCGGCGGCAACATCGTGACCGCCGAGGCGGCCTTGGACCTGGTCAAGCACGGCGCCGACGGGGTCAAGGTGGGCATAGGACCGGGGTCGATCTGTACGACGCGGGTCATCGCAGGCGTGGGCGTGCCGCAAATCAGCGCCATCGCGCGGGTTGCCAAGGCGCTCGAGGGCAGCGGGGTGCCGGTGATCGGCGACGGCGGAATCCGTTACTCCGGCGACATTGCCAAGGCGCTGGCGGCCGGCGCGCACTGCGTGATGATCGGCGGCATGTTCGCCGGCACCGAAGAATCTCCCGGCGACGTGGAGCTGTACCAGGGCGGATCGTACAAGGCCTATCGCGGCATGGGGTCCTTGGGCGCGATGGCGCAGGCTCATGGCTCGAGCGACCGCTACTTCCAGGACACGACGACGGAGCTGGAAAAGCTCGTGCCGGAAGGCATCGAGGGCCGGGTTCCCTACAAAGGCAGTCTGGTCGCCATCCTTCACCAGCTCTCCGGAGGTCTGCGCGCCGCCATGGGCTACACGGGCAGCGGCAGCATCGAGGAGATGCGCACCCGCCCGCAATTCGTCCGAATCACCAGTGCGGGCGTTCGCGAGAGTCATGTGCACGACGTGACCATCACCAAAGAAGCGCCCAACTACCGGATCGGTTGATGCCGGACATCCACGCGGACCGGGTCCTCATACTCGATTTCGGTGCTCAGTACACACAGTTGATCGCGCGGCGGGTGCGCGAGCTCGGCGTGTACTCGGAGATCTACGCCTGCGACGTCGACGGCGAGCAAATCAAGCGCTTCGCCCCGAAGGCCATCATTCTTTCGGGCGGCCCCGAGTCGGTCTACGACGTCAAGGGTCCGGAAGCTCCCAAAGAGGTGTTTTCCGCCGGCGTGCCGGTGCTCGGGATTTGTTACGGCATGCAAACAATGGCTGCGCAATTGGGCGGCCAGGTGGAATCCTCCAGTCACCGGGAGTTCGGTGCCGCGCAGGTGCGGCCGACGGGCGGCTCGCCGCTGCTCGACGGTCTCGAGGACAATCGCGACGCGCAGGGACGCCGGGTGCTCGACGTATGGATGAGCCACGGCGATCGAGTGGTCGCGGTGCCGCCCGGGTTCAAGGTCATCGGCTCCAGCGACAACGCGCCGCTCGCGGCGATGGCCGACGAGTCCCGGCGATTCTACGGTTTGCAGTTCCATCCCGAAGTGACGCACAGTCTGCAGGGAGGTGAAATTCTGCGGCGCTTCGTGCGCGAGATTGCCGGGTGTGCGGCCGATTGGGCCACCGGCAACATCATCGAGGACAGCGTGGCGCGAATTCGCGCCCAGGTCGGCGGCGACAAGGTGTTGCTGGGACTGTCCGGCGGGGTCGATTCCTCGGTGCTGGCGGCCTTGCTGCATCGTGCGATCGGCACCCAGCTCACCTGCGTGTTCGTGGATCACGGACTTCTTCGCCTCGGCGAGGGCGATCAGGTGATGGCGACGTTTGCGGAGCACATGGGAGTGCGGGTGATCCGCGTCGACGCGGAGCGGCGCTTCCTGGCGGCCCTTGCCGGCGAGGCGGACCCGGAAACGAAGCGCAAGACCATCGGCCGCATGTTCGTCGAAGTGTTCGATGAGGAAGCGGCCAAGCTCAAGGACGTGAAGTGGCTGGCGCAAGGCACGATCTATCCGGACGTGATCGAATCGGCGGGCAGCAAAACCGGCAAGGCGCACGTCATCAAGTCGCACCACAATGTCGGCGGATTGCCGCAGCACATGAAACTCAAGCTCTTGGAACCGCTGCGCGAGCTGTTCAAGGACGAGGTGCGCAAGCTGGGATTGGAGCTCGGGCTGCCCAAGGACATGGTGCACAGGCATCCTTTCCCCGGCCCCGGATTGGGCGTGCGCATCCTGGGCGAAATCCACAAGGCGCATGCCGATCTGCTGCGCCGCGCGGATGCGATTTTCATCGAAGAGCTGCGCCGCCACGATCTCTACGACAAGGTGAGCCAGGCCTTCGCGGTCTTCCTGCCGGTCCGTTCCGTCGGGGTGATGGGCGATGGGCGGCGATACGATCATGTGATCGCGCTGCGCGCGGTCGAGACCATCGACTTCATGACGGCGCGGTGGGCGCGCCTGCCCTATGAATTCCTCGACCGCGTTGCCCACCGCGTGATCAACGAGGTGCCGGGGATTTCGCGGGTGGTCTACGACATTTCAGGGAAGCCGCCGGCGACGATCGAGTGGGAGTGACCCAAATCATATGCAAAACTCTTGATTTATTGTCGAGTTTTGCATATGATTTGGCATGGCTTCGCTGCAGCACTATCTCGATGATCGCCTTGCCCACGGACGTAGCTACTTCGTGGGCGATGAAGCGCGCTCGGCGCTCGGTGTTTCGCAGCGAAATTTTGCCGCTGCCGTCACGAGGCTGATCAATAAAGGGCGCTTGGCGAATCCTCGCCACGGCTTCTTTCTCATTCTGCGTCCCGAAGACCGAATCGCCGGCGCGCCCGACCCCGCACGATGGATCGATCCCCTGATGAAGCACCAGAGGCTCGCCTATCGAGTCTCATTGTTGCGCGCTGCAGCGTTTCATGGCTCGTCGCATCAGGCGGCGATGGTCTTTCAAGTCATCGCTCCGAAACAGCTCCGTGATCTCGAGATCGGCCGACATCGCCTTCAGTTTCTTTACCAGGCGCCTCAGGCCTTTTCGCGCGTCAATCTAGTTACTCGACTTGATCAGCTGAAGAGTGATGAAGGCTTTGCCAAAGTTGCGGGTGTCGAGCTGACGCTACTCGACTGTGCGCGTTACTTTCATGATGCTGGCGGTATCAATGGGGTCGCGCAGATCACCAAAGACATCGGCGGCGAAGCAAATTCGGGCGCACTCGCGGACGCAGCCGAGGACTATGAGAACTCATCCGTGCGTCGTCTCGGCTATCTGCTCGATCTGGCAAACCACTCGCGTCAGGCCAAGGCGCTGGAGCCATTCGTCAAGAAGGCGAAGACTGCTGTGCCATTGAATCCCGCTGTGACGCCTCTGGTTGCGTCTTTCGCCGAGCCTCGTGAAAAAAATTCCAGGTGGAAGCTCATGATCAACGAATCGGTGGAGGTCGACTCTTTGCTTCTGAATGGATGATGCGCATCTCGAGTGATAACCCGCGAAGCACCACGCGCTCTTTGAAGTCGTGCGATGCGCCGTTAGCAAGTATTATTGCACCATGCTGTCCTCCCTACCTTTTTTCAGATTGTTGAGCTCCTTGACGCGTGTACATCGCGGTGCCTCCTGGGCGCTGCCGTTAATGCTCGTCTTGATTTGCTCCGGATGCATCTCCTCCAAGGGTCGAATCGAGCCCGTGGACGACCCACCGGTGGTCGCGGATGCCGCTCCGCCACCGCTATTGCACGATGTTCCGATGGCGGCGAGCGAGGCCAAGAGCGAGGGTGACAGTGAGGTGCCGGTGGCCGTCGCCGAGTCGGAAAAGCAGGAAGCGCCGCCTAAGCCTGGAGACCTGCCTGAGTTGATCGTCAAGGGGCGCACGCGCGACCTCGTCATCCGCGACTTGGTTGCCGAGGGCCAGGCGCAGCTGCGCGATGTGGAACTTCAATACGTCTTTACTGGAAAGGCCGGGCATGAGGTGATGCGCGGCCGGCCGGTCGCCTTCGCGTTGTGGAGCGAGACGCAGAAGAAATGGACCATTGCGCAGCTGGAGATCCCCCGCCCACCGGTGAAATGGAAGCCTGGCCGCGGGGAACTGCCCTTCACCGTGCTTACTCCCGGAATTGACGCGCGGCACGTCAAAGGAACGGGTGCCGAGCGGCTCATGTTCACATTTTCGCGTGGCGGCGAGGAGCTGAAGGTATACGGCCGCAAGTTCCCGGTGTTCGACAACACCCTCATCAAAAAGAAACGCTGGCGCGAGGCGGCGGCGACGGCACGATCCATTGCCTACCTACCCTTTACCGCCGATACCCTCGACCCGCGCTTCATTACCAGCGGCAGGGACTTTCTGCTCGCCACCGCACGGGGTGCGATGGACGAACTTCGCGACGCGGGCGTGCCGAGCGAGGCCTTTCCGGGCGAACTGCTCGCGGACGTGATACCCACGGAGGTCATCACGACGCTCGCGGTGATCGAACAGACCGACGATGAGGACTTCCTCGAGAAAGGCCCGGCTGCATTCGACGAAGTGCTCAGCCAGTATGGGCTGAAGCGCGAAGAGGCGTATCGCTATAGCGTCTCGAGCGCAAAGGCGCTGGGCCCGATGCAGTTCACGGATCGGCGCGGCCATGGCACCTACTCGTTCGTCGTGCGCAGCTGTCGCGGCGCGCAGCTGGACCCCAACTTCGAGCGCGGCTCGACCCGTTTGAAGAATGCCATGAAGGCAGCCATTTGCCTGCTCGACATTGATCTGTCACAGATGAACAGCGAAATCCGCACCGCCTATCGCGCTAAACCCGACGTGCTCGGCATCTTCCCGGTAGCTGCCTACAATGGCGGTGGGCGCAACGTCGCGAAGCTGTATCGCGCGCTCAACCGGATGGGTGTCCAACTTGTCGCACTACGGCGAGCGGGCCAGCTGGCATCGGGATCCGCAGTCGTCTGCCCCTGTGTGTGGCGCGAGGAAGGCTCTGTGGTGCAAGCCGTCAGCATTCCACGTTACAACCGCGAAAATAGCGGCTACATCGAAAAATATCAGAGCATTCTTAGTCGGTTCGACCGAGCAGATGTGGGCGCGGGGGCATTGCCCGGCCCTAATACTTCGCAGCAGTAGTCAAGCATCGAAGACTTAATTCGCGTCGCACGGCTGCCGAAGCACCTCGACCCTTTCGGCATCTATCGCCTTCTACCGCCCCCAAGCAACATTTTTTGACGCGCTCCTCCCGGCATCTGTTCGCGGTTCTAACAGGCTCATTTCCGAGGTGCGCGGCGAGCGGATTTACCGGGACGCTTGTGCAACGCTTCGCCTGCTTTGAGCATTTGAACGAACTTCGACAGTCGCCTCGCGCGAGTCTCAGGTTTTATTGCGTTGTGCAGTCGATAGAGAATGGCATAGCGGTTCTTGCTGTCGAGCGACTCGAAGAACTTCCTCGCAATCGGAGAAGCCGCCAATGCCGCCTTTAAATCTTCGGGTACGGTGATTGTACGCTGAGGTGCGTACGCGGCAGACCAGCGTCCGTCGCTCTTTGCGGCTTCCACCTGCGCGAATCCTGCCGCTGTGAGCTTACCTTGCGCTTGTAGGCGCTCGACCGCGGCGCAGTTGACCTGAGACCACTTGCTTCGAGGACCCCGGGGAGTGAAACGCTGGCACCACCATCCATCGACGCTAGACTTGGTTTGGCCGTCGATCCAGCCAAAAGATAGAGCGGTCTCGAGTGCTTGTGCGTGGGTAATCGAGGGCCGTTCGTTCTCCTTCTTGGCGAACTCCAACCACAGGCCTGGTGACCCGGCATGGTGCTTTTCCAGCCAAGTGTGCCAGGCTCCCGCGGTTGCGAACCGCTTCTTCACAAGCACTCTGGCATCGGCGGCTTTCCTCACGGCGAATCTGCTGCCGTTCGCGCCACCTCGAGAATTTTTGCAATTCTCGTTTCCGCGTCCGTCCGGATCTTGAACTCCACACGCCGCGAGCGCGCCGCGTCCTCCTTCCCGGATTCCGATAGGGCACTTACAAGAGCCTTCGAGTTCATGGCTGCAATATTCTCCGCATATCTGTCGAATGCTTCGGTCAACCTATCGATGCGATCGTTGCTGTCTGCCTATGCAACGTGCGGGGGATTCTCTGTTCGCAACGCTTCTCCCACAATCAGATGTTCACCCAATTTTATTCACCAAGCCCGGCACCCGGGCAGTCCGGACGGAGATTAAACCTCCGCCGGTGACTTGATGAAATCGATAAATGCGCGCAGCGGTGCGGGCACGAGGCGCCGACCGGGATAATAGAGAAACGGTCCCGAGAAGCGCTGCCACCACGGCTCGAGGACCGGCTTGAGAGCTCCGCTGCCCAGGTGAGGGCGTAGCCAGTCCTCGAACAGGTAGATGATGCCGCTACCCGCAAGCGCCGCATCGATTGCAAGATCGGTAGCCGCGCCGGCTTGCACGAGCAGCGGACCGGAGGGATCCACCTTCAGCACCTCGCCGTCGCGCTCGAACTCCCACGGCATCGTTGCGCCGCTCGAGAATCGGCCTCGCAGACAGGCATGCTTGAGCAGGTCACGTGGATGCCGGGGGAGGCCGCACCGCTCAAGATAGTCGCGAGAGGCGGCTGTCGCGAAGCGCTGGACGCGCGGGCCGATCGGTACCGCGATCATGTCCTTCTCCAGCCGTTCGTCGTAGCGGATTCCTGCGTCGCACCCCGACGCCAGCACATCGACGAAATTATCCTCGGCGATTATCTCCAGTCTGATCTCGGGATACGCGGCGAGGAAGCGTGGAACGATCGCCGGCAACACCAAGCGTGCAGCGCTCACCGGGACATTGAGGCGCAGCGTGCCCGCCGGGCGCGTTCGAAAGCTATTCACCACGTCGAGGGCTGCTTGCACCTCGTTCAACGCGGGTCCGAGCCGCTCCAGCAAACGCTGCCCCGCCTCGGTGGGAACGACACTGCGTGTGGTGCGATGGAGCAGTCTCACGCCGAGTTTCGCTTCGAGGCGACGAACGGCCTCGCTCAGCCCGGAGGCACTGCTGCCACTCGCCCGCGCTCCATCCCGAAAGCCCTGCGCCCGCGCTACTGCCAGGAAGGCATTCAAGTCACCGAGGTCCATGTCCATTGTTCGTATTACCGCACAGCCCGTACGGATTATAGCGGATTGTCGAACGAGCCGATGGGGCTTACCGTGGCATCACGCAAACCCACTGGAGTTTCAGACATGTCCACCAACCATAAGTCCGGCATCTTCCAACTCGGCGACCGGCCCGTGAGTCGCCTGGGCTACGGCGCGATGCAACTCGCAGGGCCTGGAGTATTTGGTCCGCCGAAGGACCCTGACGCAGCACTTACCGTGCTGCGCGAAGCCGTTGCCAGCGGCGTGAATCACATCGACACTGCCGACTTCTATGGTCCGCACGTCACCAATCGGATCATCCGCGAGGCACTTCATCCTTACCCGAAGGGCTTGGTCATCGTCACCAAGGTCGGCGCCCGGCGCGGCGCCGATGCCTCGTGGATTCCAGCCTTCTCGCCTGAAGAACTGACTCAGGCGGTGCACGACAATCTCCGCAATCTCGGCGTGGATGTGCTCGACGTCGTCAATCTGCGTGCCATGTTCGACGTGCATCACCCCGCGGAAGGCTCGCTCGAGGCGCCGCTCACCGTGCTCGCCGATTTGCAGCGCAAGGGCTTGGTGCGCCATATCGGGCTGAGCAACGTCACGCCCAAGCAAATCTCGGATGGGCGACGGGTCTGCGAGATCGTCTGCGTGCAAAATCACTTCAATTTGGCGCACCGGACCGACGATGCGCTGATCGAAACCCTCGCGGGACAGGGTATCGCCTATGTACCGTTCTTCCCGCTCGGGGGATTCACGCCGCTACAGTCGTCCACCCTTTCGGACGTCGCCAGACGGCTGGACGCCACTCCGATGCAAGTCGCGCTCGCGTGGCTGATCCAGCGCGCGCCGAACATTTTACTTATTCCCGGAACTTCGAGCCGCGCGCACCTGCGCGAAAATCTGGCCGCTTCGCACCTCGCGCTTACGCGGCAAATCTTGGACGAGTTGAACGGGATTGCTTGACGCCGGCATCCCGCACCGCGCCGCCCTCAACCAGACCACCCCCGGAATAGTCCGTGATAACCTGACGATGAAGTCTAAGTGGTGCCGAAAAAATCCAAGCATTTCCATCGGTTGCAAGTGCTCGAGGCATGGGATTTCCTGACGCGGTGAGGTATTCCTTGGAACTTTCTGCCTATTTGCATCGCATACGATTTGACGGCGGCGTACGGCCGGATCTCGCGACGCTAGGAGCCATCCATCGAGCGCATCAATACTCGATCCCATTCGAAAATCTCGACGTGCTGCTGCGTCGTCCGGTCGTCATGGATCTGGAGGCGAACTACGACAAGATCGTCTGCCGCCGACGTGGCGGCTGGTGCTACGAAATGAACGGTGTGATGGGATGGGCACTGAAGGAAATAGGCTTCGAAGTGATGCGCGTTGGCGCCGGTGTGATGCGCGTGCGAGCAGGCGATGCACAGCTGGGCAATCACTTGTGCCTGCTGGTCCACCTCGATCAGCCTTACCTGGTCGACGTCGGATTTGGGGGAAGTCTGGTGGAGCCGTTGCCCCTGAGAGCATCGGAACGCGAGGACCGTCCGTACCGTCTCGGCTTAAGCGAACTGGCTCAAAGCTACTGGCGATTTGCTGAAACTGCGCACGGCGACGGCGATCCTTTCAGCTTCGACTTTCGCGTCGCTCCTGCCGACGAAGGGCTACTGGCGCAGAAGTGCCGCTTCCTTCAAAGTGATCCGGCTTCCCCCTTCCTCCACAATCTAGTCGTGCAACGCCGCACTGCCGATACGCACCTCTCCCTGCGCGGCCGGGTTCTGTCGACCATCCATACGACGGGTGTCGACAAGAGGTTGCTGAACTCCGCCGACGAACTCGTCGCGACCCTCCGAGACAGATTCGGTCTCGATACCCCCGAAGCCACGGCCCTTTGGCCTTCAATCTGCGACCGCCACGAGGCTCTATTCGCCGGCACTTCTGAGTAGCCGACCTGATCGCGCGCAGCGTCCCGCGCCGTGAATCAAGCCATGGTTCGGTACCGAACACATGCAGTTGACAGGTTTGCGGCGGGGCACGATCGACGAAAGATCGCACTGTAGGAGAAGTCCGACAGCAGCCGACGGTGCGCGGACATCCCGCCGACCCTGCCCCTGGTCCAATATGGTTCGCGGAAGACACCACAACTTCAATTGTGGTGCGCGAAGCACAACCAGTTATTGAGCGCCGATTCAGACCGCTCTCGTTGCGGTTCCCAGTCGGCTCCGTGCGTCGGGTCATTCACGGCGCGCGAAGTTTGGTCCATTTAGCTCGTATTAGGGGGCCGCAAGACTGCTGATGAGAACCGCGGGACTACATTCGGGGCGCCGACAGCAATCGGGGCCGCAGGTGATTTTGCCTGGGAATCTCGCGGCATTGTCGGTCATTCGCGACGCAATTTTCGATGGCATGTCCCTTGCTAGTATTCTGTGACGGGCCGCGCATAATTTCTCTACACTGTTGAGCTGCAATCGGGGTTATCAGGATTATGACAAGTTGCAAATTGTTGGTGATATGCCTGTTCGCGGTCGCGTACACGAGTGCAAGTGCTACCGATGCGCGAAACCAACAGGGTGCCGGATCCTTTTCGACGGACTCGACGAGCGTATCCGCGGTGAACTCTCCCGCTCCAACCGTGACGAAGCCAAGCAAGCGCGGGCGCGATCCGACGCTGCGGAGCAGCCTGTCGAACATCAAGGGTGGAGTGGTCAAGGAGATGAGAGCGACTTCAGCCTTTGTGCAGCAGGAGGCCTCCAAACCAGGAGCGCTTGATGATTGGTTGATCGTGCTGGCGGCAATCGGCTTGATCGTTCTGCAGCTGCGACGCAAGCACAACTCGTTGCCCCAAACGCGGATTACGCCCTATGGCTGACTGATCGTCGAGAAGTTCCGCCGTCCTGATGCCTTTCGAATGGTGAAATGATGATCGATGAGTCGCTAGTCGCCGATATAGTTCGCGCCAGATCGCATCCTAAATCACAGGGTGTGACCTCCTTCGATTCCGGCGCCGTGTTCATGGTCAAGGCGCTGTTTTATCCGGTAACCGCAGTCGCGTTTCTCGTCTTCTGTTTGTGGTTGGGGCATCGCTCGTTCACCGGAACCTATTTCCTGATTGCGGTGCTGACCTTTGCCGGAACGGCCGAATTACTGGGCGACTCGCGCGTGGACCACGACCCGGCGGAACTGGCCCAGGAGCTGCGGTGGCTGTTGGATATGGTCCTTCGGTGGGTCGCCGTCGGCGTTTGCGTGGCGTTGGTGCTCTACCTGTCCGGCTTGCGCGTTTCGCGGACAGATCGCGCATTGACCGCATGGTTCGTCTTTACCCCGATCGTATTGTGGGGTGGCACCATCGGCATGCGTCAGATTCTGCTCTATGTGGGTATCAAGCAGACGAAGCTGCGCCGCGCCGTCATCGTCGGCGCGAACAAGCAGGGTCTGTTGTTGGGTAAGAAGATCCTGGAACAATCGCTCATGCGCATGAACCTGCTGGGCTTTTTCGATGATCGCCCGGCGGACTATCTTCCGCGTCTCGGCGACGCCCGGCTGGGACGGATAGGCGATGTGCCGGATTTCGTGCGCGAGCACGGGGTCAACGTGGTCTACGTCACGCTGCCCATTTCGCCTCACCCGGGTCTCACGAAGTTATTGCACGGCCTGCGCGACACGGTGGCATCGGTCTACTTCGTTCCGGACTTGAGTTCGCTCGATGTAAATATCCAGCCGCGCATCGATGTACTGCATGGCATGCCGATGTTCGCAGTGAACGAGTCCCCGTTGTTCGGCGGGCGATCGGTGGCGAAACGCGTCAGCGACCTCATTTTGTCCTTCCTGATCCTGCTCGTCGTGTGGCCGGTTCTGGTCGCGGTGGCCATAGGTGTCAAACGCAGCTCCAGCGGTCCTGCGATTTTCAAGCAGCTTCGTTACGGCTTGGATGGCCGCGAGATCTTGGTGTACAAATTCCGCTCCATGACCGTCACCGAGGACGGCGCTGAAAGCTATACGCAGGTTACCCGCGGCGACGATCGCGTGACGCCATTCGGCGCTTTCATCCGCCGAACTTCACTGGATGAACTGCCGCAGCTGCTCAATGTTCTCGAGGGGAGCATGAGCCTGGTGGGCCCGCGTCCGCATGCCATAGCGGTGAACGAGCGTTACCGCAGCTTGATTCCCAGCTACATGTTCCGGCACAAGGTCAGGCCCGGGATCACCGGCTGGGCGCAGGTCAACGGCTATCGCGGAGGAGATGATTTGCACACGATGACAAAACGGATCGAGTTCGACCTGGAATACCTCAAGAACTGGTCCATGTGGCTCGATCTCAAAATCATCCTGCGGACATTCTCGCTGATCTGGAGCGATCGCGATGCGTACTGACCATCGGTCATGCTTGCAAAGCACCCGATATGCCCGGGCATTCGCTGTTGCCGCGGCGGCGGTCATCTGGCTTACGCAAGTGGCCGCCAAACCCGAAGACTATCGGCTCGGCGCCGGCGATTTGATCAGGATCGTCGTATTCGATCATGACGAGTTGAGCGTCGATACGCGCATCAGCCAGACCGGCAACATTACCTTTCCCTTGGTCGGACTGGTGCCGTTGGCCGGATTGACGACTCGAGATGCGGAGCTCCTGGTAGCGCGGCGCTTGACGGAAGGCGGCTTTGTCAAACAGGCGGAAGTCTCTGTGCTGGTTGAGGAGTTCCAGAGCCAAAAGGTGTCCGTCATGGGCCAGGTCGCAAAGCCCGGACAGTACCCGCTCGACTCATCGAAGAAGGTTCTCGACCTGCTGGCAATGGCCGGCGGGGTGCTCAACGACACCGCCGCGGATGACGCAACATTGGTGCGCGCAGACGGCAAGCGCATCGTCATCGATATGCAGAAGCTATTCGACGGCGATCCGGCGGTGAATTACGGCGTGCAGGACGGCGACACGGTATTCGTGGCGCACGCGCCGCAGTTCTACATCTACGGCCAGGTGCAACATCCCGGTCAATACCGACTCATGCGAAATACGACGATTTCGCAGGCCATCTCCATCGGGGGCGGCCTCATGCCGCGCGGCACTCAGCGCGGCGCCCTCGTCAAACGCGTGGATTCGTCGGGCAAGGAACGCCAGTACTCGGTGAAGAGCGATGACGTGTTGCAGCCGAACGATGTGCTGTTGATCAAGGCGAGCATATTCTGAAACGAACGAGAGCAATTTTATGCGCCTATCACAATTGATCCGAATTCTCTGGATACACAGATCGATGTCGATGTGGATCCTGTTTTGGGTACTGGCGGTCGCGGTGGCGGCAAGCTTTCTGCTGCCGAAGAGGTACACGGGAGAAGGGGCCGTCGTGGTGGATGCGCGCGGCATCGATCCGCTCTCGCAGGACGGCGTCATGCAGGCGCAGCAGGAATCAAACTACGTGGCGACTCAAGTCGACGTCATCGAAAGCCACAACGTCGCTTTGAAGGTGGTCGACCGGATGAAGTTGACCACCGATCCCGATATCGTCGAAAAGTTTCAGGACAAGACCGGCGGGGTGGGTTCCATACGCGACTTTGCGGCGGACGAGATATTGAAAAAGCTCACCGTGAAGCCGTCGCGCGATAGCGACGTAATCTTCGTCCAGTTCACCAGCAAGTCTCCGCAGGCCGCCGCCGACATTACGAACGCGTTTTCCGAAGGCTACATTCAGGCCAGCCTGGAACTCAAAGTCGATCCCGCGCGCCGTCAAGCCGGATGGTTCGGCCAGCAGGTCGACGAACTTCGCGTTGCCCTGGAAACGGCCCAGCGCAAGCTATCGGCCTATCAAGCCCAACATGGCATCATTGGAACCGATGAAACCAAGGACAACAAGCTGGATGTCGAGACAGCCCGGCTGACCGAAATTTCCAATCGTTTCGTCGATGCGCAGGCCGCCATGTACGATGCCGAGACACGGCAGCGGCAGATGAGCGAGGCGGCCGCAAAAGGCCTTTCCGACGAATCGGTGAATGTGCAGCAAAATCCGCTGCTGCAGAATCTGAAGACCGAACTCGCGCGCTCCACGGCAAAATTTGCCCAGGTGTCGCAGCGTTATGACCACAACCATCCTCAATACATCAGCGCGCAGGCCGAACTCGAGGCGCTGCGCAACAAGGTGGCGACCGAGGTCAGCAACGCGAACGCGGCGGTCGAGAGGGAGGCGCGGGTTGCAAGGCAGAACATGGCGGATTTGCAGCGCGCGATGGACCAACAGCGCAAGCGCATTCTCGACCTCCAACATACCCAGGACGACTATGGGGTGCTGAAGCGGGATGAGGAGAGCGCCCGTACGGCGTATGACTCCGCCATGCAGCGCGGCGGCCAGACGAAGTTGGAAAGCCACCTCAATAACACCAACACCGCAATCCTGAATTACGCGTTCCCGCCGATGAAGCCCTCATCGCCGCGCCTGCTTCTCAATCTGGCGTTGGGGTTCATCCTGGGTTGCATGCTTGCCGTCGGCGCGAGTTTGACCAAGGAACGGTTCGATCCGCGCATCCACAGCCACGTCGATTTGCTGGAAGGAACGGGCATCGCCGTACTCGCTGAATTGCCGCAGGTGCACATCGCGATACGGCAATACCGCCGCCGCCGCGGGTGGTTTCGATCCAAGGGAAAAAGACCGCGGTTGGAGCCGCGAATAGTGGAGAAACTCTAGTGAGCGCAACAAAAATATCCCGACAGCGAGGACCGATGGCACCCACTTTGGCCGACACGCGCCTGGGTGAACTGCTGCAGAACGACGGGACGCTGACCGAACATGACATCAAGGTCATTTTGGCGGCCCAACGCGACAGCGGCGATCGCTTCGGAGAGGTCGCATCGCGCTTGGGGCTGGCGAGCGAGCAGGATGTCCGCCGGGCGCTCGCGCGGCAGATTGAATTTCCGGTGCTGAAGCCGGGCGAATCCGACTTGAGTCCGGAGCTCATTGTCGCGTATCAACCCAACAGTAGGCGTGCGGAGGAGCTGCGCACCTTGCGCAGCGAGCTGATGCTGCGCTGGTTCGGCCGCAGCAATCGAGTTCTCGCGGTGATCGAACCCAGGTCGGGCGACGGTTGCAGCGTGCTTGCCGCAAATCTGGCGGTGGCGTTTTCGCAGCTGGGCGAGCGTACCCTGCTCATCGATGCCAACTTGCGCGCGCCAATGCAGCACGTGCTGTTCGGAGTCGAACCGCAGTATGGCCTGGTCGATTGCATCAAGAGCGGCGAAAGCCTCGAAAACGCAGTCACGCGGGTCCCTGGATTCAGTTGCCTGTCGCTGCTGTGCGCCGGAGAGCCTCCCCCTAACCCGCAGGAGCTGCTCGGGCGTGTTTCATTCGGCTACCTGATGGAAACCGCGCCCGTGAAATACGATGTTGTGATCGTCGATACGGCGCCGATTCGCGAGTGTGCCGACGCGCAACTCGTCGCGTCGCGCGCGCGAGGCGCGATTCTCTCCATCAAGCGCCATAACACCCGTCTGGCGGACATAATGCGCGTCAAGGCGCAACTCGAATCGGCGGAAGTCTCGCTGCTCGGTGCAGTGATCGATGGGTAGTGCGGTTGCGACGCCCGCCGCTGCCGTTGGAAAAGCCCCTGGCGGCGCGGTCTCGACGACGACGAACTGGCTGCGCTTCGCCCTGCTGGCCACCCCGCTGATAGGCGCCACCTTCATATCGAAGTTCGCAATTCCGCCGTTCGGCGCCCAGGGAATCGGCATCTCCCTATTCGTGTTGCTGGCGGTGGTCATTGCGGGCACCGTGGGCGGCGGCATGCGCATCGAACCCCGGCGATTGACGCTCTATTTCATGCTCGTTGGATTTCTGGGGCTGATTCAATTACTGCAGCCGTATGCGTTCTCTCCGTTGTCGTTGCTGCTGCTCGTCGCCGTGCATCTGCCGTACGTGGTGACCGTGCCGCAAAGCGGCGACCGCGATCGAATAGTCGAGTTGTTTCTGGGAATCGCCACGGTTCTCGCCCTGTTGGGCATCGCGCAGTACGGCCTGCAATTCTTCGTCGATCCGAGCTATTTGTTCCCGATAGAGAATTTTGTCCCCGACACGTTCATTGTCCAGCACTTCAATCATCAGGCTGCCATGGAGTACGGCTCGCATGAATTCCGGGCCAACGGCGTCTTTATGCTCGAACCCTCCTTCTTCAGTCAGCTGCTGGCGGTCGCCATCGTCGCGGAATTCTATACCCGGGTCCGGGTGACGCGTCTTGCCATATTCGGGCTCGCGCTGATCGCTTCGTACTCGGGAACGGGCATCGCGGTGCTCGCGATTTGCCTGCCGCTGTGTGTGGTCTCGCAGCGCCGTTGGGGACTGCTGCTCACCGGCGCGGTTGCATTGGTTGCGATCGTTCTGGTGCATGAATACGTTCATACGATTCGTATATTGTCGAGAGTCGGCGAGTTCAGCTCGACACGTTCGAGCGGCTACTCCCGTTTTGTGGGCGGATTCTATCTGTTCGATCAATTTCTATGGCACGATCCGTGGCGGGCACTGTTCGGCTATGGAGCCGGCGCGTTTACGAACTATGCCTCCCGCGGTCAAAACGGCGCCGACGAAATGGCGCTGTTCAAGATCGTGATGGAATTCGGTCTCGTCGGCGCAGTGGCCTACTTCGGATTTCTGTTCTGCTGCCTGTTCTATTCGCCGGCACCGCGAGTGTTGACGCTCGCGGTGGCCATTACCTACTTCCTGAACGGAATATACACGCCATTTGCACACGGCCTGGCGCTGAGCCTGCTGCTGTGGAGACCGGTTCCCGATAACGAGGCGCGCGGCCGGTGGCTCGGGAAATGGTCGCTTCAAAGCCCAACGCTAAGTCCGGTCGCCGCACAGCCTGTGCTGAATGCAGGAGGCCGGGCATGAGCACCGGCCTGTTTCTGCTGGGAATTCTGTGCTTGCTCGCGGCATGCCATCCATTCGTCACCTATCCGTGGTCGTTGATCGTGCTGCAGGTGCTGCGCCCCGCCAAGCGCTGCACGGTCGGGGCGCCCGACGTTCATTTGGATTGCGCAATTTGCGTATGCGCGTACAACGAAGAGCACATCATCGCGCGCAAGGTCGAGAACCTCCTGGCGCTGCGCGCGCGCGAACCGGGTCTCGAGATACTCATGTATGTGGACGGCGCAAGCGATCGCACCGCCGAAATCCTGCGCGAGTACGGATCTCAAATCAGCCTGCATGTCGGAACCCGTCGCCTCGGGAAGACATACGGCATGAACCAATTGGCATCCAAGGCGCAGGCCCCGATACTGATTTTCACGGACGCCAACGTGTTGATGGATATGGATTGCGTGCGGGATTTTCGGCGCTACTTCGCGGACCCGGAGATCGGCTGCGTTTGCGGCAGTCTCATTTATACGAACGGCCGGGCATCGGCGACTGCCTCGTCGGGATCCGCTTATTGGCGGTTCGAAGAGACGATCAAAAGGCTCGAGATGGAAAGCGGCTCGATGATCGGCGCCGACGGATCGGTGTTCGCGATCAGACGCTCGCTGCACCAGCCGCCGCCGGACCACATCATCGACGATTTGTACGTGTCGTTGAAGATTCTGTGCAGCGGATTCCGGGTCATACAGGCCAGCGATGCGGTGGCCTACGAGGAATCGGTAGTGTCGGGGCGCGAGGAGTTCAGGCGCAAGATACGTATTGCGTGCCAGGCGTTCAACGTCCACCGCCTGCTTTGGCCGCAGCTGCGCAGGCTCGATGGAATTACGCTCTATAAATACGTATCGCATAAATTGATCCGCTGGTTCACCATTTACCTGCTCGCGATCGCCGCCCTGGCGTTCGAGGGGGCATTGATCGTTGCGGGGCATGCTCCGCTCGCCGCCGTGCTCGCGGGTTGCGCCGCGGCGGCCCTGTATTTGGGCTGCGTCTCGTCGATCCGGCCTTTTGCACAATTCGCAGGGACCATTGCAGCATTGGCGGGCACCGGATTGGGTGTGTGGCGCTCCATGCGAGGCGACCGCTATCAGACATGGATTCCGGCCGCGTCGATCCGGAGATGATCCCAATGAGCAATCGAATGCGATGCCTGTGGATCTCCCGCCACATTCCATTTCCACAGACCGAAGGCGCGAAAGTGTATTCGGCCAATCTCGCGCAGTCTCTGGCTCGGTCGGGCGCTTTCGTGCGTTTTATCGGCTTCGGAGACGCTGACGCGGTGCCGGAATCGGCCGCGGGGGTCGAATGGCTGGCAGTGCCGGGAAAACGGCGCAGCAAGGCTCTCGCCGCTTTCAGCCACCGGCCAATCGCGGCTGCCATCGATGCGACCAAGGCATACGGTGCGTTGCTCGAGGAACAATTGTGCGAGCACTGGGATGCGGTGGTGCTCGACGGTTATGCAGCAGGCTGGGCGCTCGACCGCTGTCTGGCCTACCGGAATGAAAGGCCCGCGCATCCGCCGGTGCTCGCGCATGTATCACACAATCATGAAGAGGCGCTGTGGAACTCGATGGCCCGCGAGGCCCGTGGACCGGCGCTCAAGCGATGGGTGCTCCGGCGCAATGCCGGCAAGGTGAGCACGCTCGAGCGGCGGATCGTACGAAGCATGGATCTTCTGACCACGATTACCGACGAAGACCGCCGGTCGTTGGGCGCCGATGCCGACCGCATTCGCGTGTTGACGCTCACGCCCGGGTACAACGGGTGGGTCGCGGGCGAGCGGCGCATTTCCCCGGCCACGCCTCGGCGCGCGATCATCATAAGTTCGTTCGTTTGGATAGTGAAGCAGGAGAATATCGCCCGCTTCGTGGAGATCGCCGATCCGATCTTCAAGGAACACGGAATCGAACTGGACGTCGTCGGCGAAATGCCGCAAGCCCTTCAGACCGCGCTGCGGGCACGTTGCCGAGCGACCCATTTCCACGGTTTCCTGACCGATGTCGCGCCTCTCTTGAAGGGTGCGCGTATCGCGATCGTTCACGAATCCATAGGAGGCGGCTTCAAGCTCAAATTGCTGGACTATATTTTCGGACGCGTGCCCATCGCAACGGTGTCGCAGGCCATTGCAGGTCTGTCGGATGAACTGCAGCACGCGATGCTGACGAACAACAGCCAGGAGGGATTGATCGCCGACATCGTTTTTCACATCGATCGATTCGACGAGTTGAATCGGATGCAGGAGCGCGCCTTCTCGGTCGGCAACGAACAATTCCAATGGACCGTCAGGGGCGAACAGCTGCGGCAGGCAATATTCGATCTCCGTCGGCAGCGGCCCGCCATGCAGGCGCCCGGCACACCGCCGGCGGTCCTGGACGACATCGATCTCGCCGCAACCAAACGGCATCGAGCACATGCGTAGCCCGAGCAATTGGCGCATGTTGGCGATCGGCCTGTGGATGGGGATGGGATCGTCGGCGTTCGCGGATCCGCCTCTGCTGACGACTCCGCCTCTTGCTCCGAATCCGCCTGTGGGTGTCAATCCGACTATTACCACGGATTCCCCCATTACCAGGGATTCCCCGAACAATCTGGACTTCTTCATTGCCGATCAATTTACCTATGACGACGACCTCTACAGGCTGCCGTCCTACTTTGACATCACGACGGTGGCCGGGCCTCTGGCGAAGCGCCAGGATGGCTTCAATTCGACCACCTTGGGCGGCGACGGCCGTTGGTTCACCGACAACCAGACGTTCGGCATCGATTTTCGCGCCGACGAGAATCGCTTCATCCATAACGATTCGCTCAACAACGTCTCGGGTAAGGGCAATCTCGAGTGGGATTGGCGGCTGGCATCTTATTGGTCGGGGCAGGTGGGTGTGAGTTATTACCGGGGGCTCGCCAATTTCGGCGACACTGGCTACTACGCACGCGACGTGGTCGAAAGAGAGGATTACTTCGGCAATATCCGATACCAGGTGGCCCGCATTGGGCGATTTACGGCGGATTGATCGGTGCGGATACGTCGCAGACCGCGGTCGCCGAGCAGTTGTATGATTTTCACAGCAAGGCCGGGAACGCCGGAATCGAGCTTGCTGCCTCATCCCAGAACACCCTGACGTTCGACTATCGATATACCGATGCAACCTTTCCGCAGAACTTCGTATTGAACGGCGTGCCGTTCAATTCGGATTACAAAGAGGATACGGAGCGCGTTCTGTTGAAATATGTCTTCAGCGCCGCGACAGAGCTCGATGCCAGCGCCGGCTATCTGAAGCGCGATTATCCGGAGTCGAGATTCGCGACCTTCTCGGGGGACATCTGGAAGGCGGCGCTGCAATGGCAGCCGACCGACAATTTGCAATGGGTATTGACGGGTTGGCGCCAGCTCACGGCGTACGTGGAGGCGGAGTCGGACTATTTCGTGTCGAATGGCGTCGCCATCGCGCCGGTGTGGATTGCTGCGGACACCTTGACCCTATCCGCAGGCGTTTCTCGCGAGAATCACGATTACATCAGCTCCAGTCCGAGCGCCCTCACGTTCTTCTCGCGCCACGACAGGTTGACCACGGAACAGGCACGCGTGGCCTACACCCCGACGTCTTCACTCACCTTCAAACTCTCAGTCACCTACGAGGAGCGCGAATCCAATCAAGCCCGGTTCCAGTTCAACGATACACTCGCGATGGCCAGCGTGACCTATATGATCAGGCCGTGAAGATCCATCACCTCGAGCAGGTCGGCGGAAATTTTGGTGATGAGCTGAATCGATGGTTATGGCCCGAACTGCTCGGCGACGCGTGCAGCGATGCGACGGATGACGTCCTGTTCGTCGGAATTGGAACGATTCTCGACAAGAATCTGCCCCCGGCAAGAGTAACCGTCGTTTTCGGCTCCGGCGTCGGCTATACCTCCGCTCCGCCGGATATATCAACCCATCCACCCCGCTGGCGCATCTATGGCGTGCGCGGCCCGCTGACGGCGCGTGCGTTGAATTTTGATCAACGATTCGCCATGACGGATCCGGCCATCCTGCTGGCTACGCTGCGGGAGTTCAGAGGACTTGATCGTAGCGGCGTCGTCTTCATTCCTCACTGGAAGAGTGTGCGCTACGGGAACTGGCAGGCGATTTGTAACGAGCTTGGGATCGAATTCGTCGATCCATGCCGGGAATCGAAGGATGTGGTGAGGCGAATTGCTACTGCGGAGAAAGTCATCGCGGAATCCATGCATGCGGCCATTATCGCCGACACATTTCGTGTACCTTGGATTCCCGTTGCACTTTCCCGGGAAGTATCACCGTTCAAATGGGTGGACTGGGCGTTGTCCATGGACGTTTCCTACCGTCCGGTCTGCCTTCCGCCCAGCAATGGAATCGAGCTTGTCCGCAACGCGATGCTCAAGTGGAGTGTGCACTGCAATGCAGGCGCCTACCCTTCTTCCAGTCAGGTTGAACATGGCGCCTGCATGCATTTTGAGGACGTGGATCGCCTCATGTCGGATCTTGGCGAAATCCGCCGGCGCATCAATCAACGATGGCGCTGGAACGCGAGCATCGGGCTTGAGATTGTTCTGAAGCGGCTGGCAAACCTAGGCTTGGGGTCCAGTAAGCGTCTAATCAGCGTAGCCTCCGCGCGTTTGGCAAAGGTGATGTCCGGCGAGGGGGTTCTCAGCTCTGACCAGGCTCACGCGCGCTCGCTGGGCGACACACTGGGCCGGCTCGAGCAATTAAGACGCGATGTGAACAACGGAGCATTTGCTTAGAGAAGCTCAAGGTTCCGCCTTGGGTTTACCCCCCCGATACATCGAATCACCCTCCTGCCGGCGCATCCACGGCGGGCGCGGTTCCCGTCTGTCAAGAGGGAGTGAAGTACTCCTCCCTGTAATAGTGCTGTAACATATTGGGATTATGATAACAGAAGGGTCTTCGCGGCCCGACTCCCTCGACTCGGACGTCGCCTTGAAAGGGCAGGTTGTTTCCGGTCGCGGTCTGGCGGCCCTTGAGCTTTTGGCCTTAAGGGAGCAAGTGCAGACCATAGTCAAGGAGCCCCTCTGCCCTGGTTCGCTGAATATCATATTGAACCATCCTGTGCGTCTCGTGGACGCGGCTGGATTTGCATTTGATCTCGACTACAGGACTTTGTGGCGAGCTTCGCTCGGCGGCATAAACGTTTGGCTTTACAGGTGGCGCGAATCTCCGCTTCACATTGTAGAAATCCTTTCATCCGTCTACCTGCGAGACCGCCTTAACTTAAAGAACGGCGACACCGTTACGCTGAAGATAAGCAGAGAGCAGATCGAGAAGATCCATTATCTGGAGCGGTTCATCTGGGCAGCGTTGTGGACTGGAAGGCGCCACTGGTTCTATTCGTACAAATTCTATTCCAGCCACACAGTTCGGTTCGGCAAGGAATTGGGCGCAACCCAGGAGCAACCGGTGGTCAGGGGACCGATCCCGCTTGGACTGTATTTAGCGAAGGAGATGTTACATTGGCGTGGACAGTCGCTTTCAAAGAGCTCGCCCAGAACTGGCTTTTCGCCTCGAAAAGTATCGTCAAGTCGACGCCCGTAGTTGGTACATTAGCCAGAAATCTAAAACGTAAATATAAAGGCAGATACGACTTTTCGCGCATCGAAACCGAAAATTGCATAAACGATGACGAACGTTTGTTCCGACAGATTCAAAATGTCTTGAATTTCACGAAAACCAGCAACTCCGACTATTCGGCAAAGCAGTTTGCGGCCGCCTATCACACCATAAATATAAACGGCCGGGAGATTCCGGGCCAGCGCAACCCATCGACGCGCCTGGCATCTGTACCAATTGATTTCCGTGGCAAGACCGTTCTGGACCTTGGGTGCAATCAAGGCGGAATGCTTCACCAGATCCGATCGCTCGTTAAATGGGGCGTTGGGGTGGACTACGATCCACGCATGATCAATGCTGCAAATCGTATCAAGAGTGTAAACGCGTCAGAAAATATCGCCTTCTATATTTTCGATCTGCAAAACGATCCACTCGAACTGATCGATGATTTTATGCCGGATCGGAAAGCCGATGTCTGCTTTCTTCTGTCGGTCTGCATGTGGCTGAAGAACTGGCAGCAAGTCATCGACTTTGCCCATTCGAAATCCAACTCAATGCTGTTTGAGACAAATGGCTCTCCTTTCCAGCAGGATCAACAGATAAATTATCTCAAGAAAAAATACTCTGCCATAAGCATGCTTTCAGAGACTTCCGATGACGACTCTGTTCAGAAATGTCGAAAGCTCTTTTATCTTACCGGACCAATTTAGCGGCGCATCCTTCGGGGTGACCTCACACCTGCAGCATGCGCTTAGGGCAATTCGGGTGTCTTTGGTGAACGCTCGAATGCGATTCGGGCGAATATCAAGAAGTCTTTGACCAGCTGCCGATCGAGCAGGAAAATCGCGCCGGCAAAGATCGCCGCGCCCAGCGGGACAAGCACAGCCAGCCGTAAAACCGCGCCAAGATCGGCCGGCATTTGCATGCGCGTTGCGGTCACCACCGCCGCCATCAACAAGGACGCGAGCAGCGGATTTAGAACCCCGCCAAACTGCTCGAAAGCGCTGTAGCCGGTGGTCCGCCTAATGACCCAGCCTGAAACCACGGTCAACAGGCACTCGCTCGCTACCCAGATGGCCATGGCCCAGGGCAGCGATGGCATCCCAAACGAAGCGGCGACGCTCAGCATGAAGAGTAGTTCCGCAATCAACCCCACCAGCGAATCTCGGGGCCTCCCAAGCGCCGTTAGCAGCGGCGCAAATTGCAGCCGCGGCGCCTGCACGAGGACCAGGAAGCCGAGAACGGCGACATAGGGCGAACTGGGTTCCCATCGATGGCCGAACAGCGCTTCGACGAGATCCGGGGCCACGGCACCCAGCCCAACAAAGCAAGGGTAAACAGCAAGGCAGGAGAATCGCGTCGAAGCCTGATAGGCCCGCTTGAGCCGGACGGGGTCGAATTGAAGTCCGGCCAACAACGGGAGAGCGACCTGGTTGACGGCCGTGGCAGCGGTCGCCCAAAGTACGTCGACCAATCGAAAGCTCAAATTCAGATAGCCGGCGGCCTCGACGCCGAGAAACGAGGTGGCGAAAATCGTAAACACCCGCCTGATGGAAATCGATAAAAAGAGTGAACTCACGGAAAACATGCCGAAGCCGATCATTTGCTTGAATTCGGCGTAGCGAAACTGCAGACGAGGAGTTTTGTCAGAGGATACCCACAGCACGAACGAGCCGATGGCGGCTATCAAGATTTGCTGCAAAACAAGGCTCCAAAGCTTCGCTCCCATGAATGCGGCCGCGATGCCGATCCCGCCACCGATCACACGGCCAACCAGAGAACGCAGCGCCAAGGTCCGAAAAGCAAAGTGCCGCCGTTGCTGGGCGACCAGTGTCGCGCTCACGGCCGAACACGGAAAAATCAGACCCATCCACGCCAGAACCCGGGCGGCATCCGGCTGATGGACCCAGGCCGCAAAAGTCGGCGCCATCGCCCAGCACCCCAGCGCCATCAGCAGGCTCAATGCCATGGTCGCGGTAAACGCCGTGTTGAAATGCACATCAGTCGCATCCGACCGCTGCACAAGCGCGTTGTGAAACAGCATGGTCACCAACACGCCCAACAACTCGATGAGAGCGAGTGCCGTCGAGAACAGGCCAAAATCCGCGATGGACAAGAGCCGCAAATAGACGATCAGGGACAAAAAGGAAATGAGCGCCAAACCGCCGTTTTCAATCAGGCTCCACCACATGGAATTTGCCGTGGTGCTACGGCTGACAGACCGGCGGGGATTGGACAAGGGTAGCGCCGTGGGGAGGTGGGTTTTAGGGGGATTCGCCATTCACCGGGCATCCCCAGAATTGCCGCCGCAAGGAAGCGTCCAGCAGCCGCAATCGGGCAAACCGCCCCGCGACTTTGAGAGGATTCCGCAGCAGTTCGCGCCTGAAAAAAACCTGTCTGATCAGCCCTGCAGACTTGCTGTGAGCGCCCGCATGACCTACGCGATACACCGCGCCCACAAACGGCAGCGGTTTAAGAGGTTCGCCTCTTTCCTCGAGATATTCGCGTATGAACACATGGCTGCCGAAGATTTTGCGAATGTAGTCCGGATCCGTCGCAGCGATCCTCGCCGGCAGCTCGTACAGCGATGTCCGGATGACGTGCGATGTCCCGCAGAATTTTGAAAAATCAGCATACTCGTAGACCAGCTTGCCCCCGTCGCCCCAAATATAGCCATCGCGCACATACCAGCCGTTCTCTCCCAGGTGCCCGGCCACGAAGCTCGTCAAGCGGCTGCTCACGAAATCGTCATCATCCACGACCATCACGTAACCGGTTCTGTCAGCTTCTAAAATGCCGGTGAGCACGCGGCGTCCCTTGTCAAGACGGCAGCTATCGAGGAAAGCCGCGCGGTCGTTGTCCCCTTGCTCGAACATCGGATTGGGAGGGAAATCCACCTGCTTGAGTTCGAATTTGCTGGGCAAGGGCGGCAAATCAGAACCCTTGTTGGCAACGATGATGGCCCGCCAGCGCCCGTCGTCTTGACCGGCAATCGAGCGCATGGTGTCCGCAAGTCTGCGTTTCAGGGCCGCCCAATCCGGTGAATTTTGCGGATGGCGCAGGGGAATGACAAAGGTGAGCACGTTCCCGGGAGCGCCGCTGGACTCAGGCCTTGCATCCGTCTGCGGCGAGATGTTCGCCAAACGCGCGCGGCGCGCCAACCCGGCCATCCAGGCAGCGTGGAGCAGCGGGCGCAAGGTCTCGCGATACGCGGCAAATATTGCGAATGCCACGACTGCGAACCAGCGCGGCCATCGCAATCCAAGGCGCTGCGCGTAGCGCTCATAATATTTTCCGAAGAAGTAGCGGGTGTAGTAGATCGACCAAAATAGCCGCTTGAGCCGACTCGTACGTTGACCGCCCGTGCGTACCTCGGACAGGGGCAAATGCAGGCTATGACAGTCGTTCGTAACGCGGATATCGAATCCGTTCACGAACAAGTTCATCTGGTAATCGGTCTCCTCGCGATAGCCGTTGCCTCGCGCGTAGTGATCATCGAAGGGGAACTCGAGCAGCAAGCTCCTCCTCGTGAGGATGATCGCGTTGGTAATCGGAATCGTGAGGTCGCCCGGGAATCTGGCTCCGTTCACGTATTCACAGATCAGCGCGCTGAAGGGTTTGGAGTCGCGCAAGCCGGTGCCGAACCGGCGCAGCGCCTGAGATCCGGTCTCACCCGACAGCAGGTAGATGCGGCGCCCGGAGACGGCGCCCACGTTCGGCGCCTGGAGCTTCTCCAGCAAGATACGCGCGTATCCAGCCTCGAGATACTCATCGTCGTCGCAAAAGAGAATGAAGTCATTCGTGCTCGCAGCGACGCCGACGTTGCGCGACTGAGACGCGCCGAGGCGGGTTTCGTTGCGCAATATTCGCAGCGTTTTCTGCGGAAACCGCCGGCCTATTTCGATAAGGACCGCGGGCGTGTCGTCGTCGCCGGCATCGCTGACGAAAATCAATTCGTCCACGTCATCCTGGGCAAAGTAACTGGAGGCCACCCGCCGCAAGGTATGCGCGCGGTTGCGCGTCGGGACGATCAGCGTGATCACCTGGCGCTCTTCTGCGGGAATGGCGCGTTGAACAGCATGGTTTAGTGTCTCTCAAACAACGGTGTCGCGTCCAGGTTTCAGCGGTGGCGCAGCGCGCATGGGGCTTGCAAATTCCGCTGATAAAACGATGATGGGAGCCAGGCGAGTAAGTTGAACATTTGCGCCGTTTCCAGGACAAATCATGAGGATTTCATGCATCGGCAATCTATGAAAGGAGTTCGATCCGATGAACCGGCGTGACTTTCTAGTCAACACGACATCGAGCGGGGCAGCAGCATTGCTGCTGTCGGCTTCCGGCGACAGAGCGCTCGCGTTGAACGGCGCCGGCATCATCGAAGATGACTTCCGGGGTGTAGAAATTACAATGCCCAGCGGGAGCAAGAAGCTCTATCCCGATGCCAGCCGATGGGCGTTTACCTTCTGGCCCGGTACCAAATGGCCGGACAGCTACGGAGACGGCACCAACTGGCTCGCGGGAAACGCCGAATGCCAGACTTATGTCACGCCGTTCATCGAGAAGGTCAAGGGAACTCCTGTGCCGATGGACTTGCGCTACGACCCATTCTCGATTCAATCGGACGGCCTGCACATCAAGGCATCGCTCTTGAGTTGGGCGCAACGGGGCGCTTATCAGGTCGGTGGGTATCGGCGTTTCGGTTCTGGTATGTTGTTGTCGCGTACTGCGTTTACTTTCGGAAGCATTCGCGTGGCCGCGAGATTGCCGTCGGCGCGCGGCTCGTGGCCGGACTTGTGGCTGTTGCCCGAGTCTCACCAGTGGCCGCCTGAGATCGATATTTTCGAAGCCATGCCATGGGGTAAGCATCAACTGGAAATTCACTACGGCGTGATGGTTCCAAAAGGAGCCACCGGACACTTCAGCCAGTGGATGGATCTGGGCATAGATCCATCCGCCGGCGTTCACGAATACGGTCTGGACTGGACGTCGCAAACGATGACCGGCTTGCTCGACGGGAAAGTTTTGTGGCAGCAACCTACACCCTCCGCTCTTCAGCAGAACATGTACCTAATCATCAATTTCGCAGTCGGCGGAAAGTGGCCGTACAACGAATTGAACGTGCAGCCCATTGACAGCGTCTCGCCGGAGCGGCTGTCCGCGGGTTCGGAGCTCATTCAGGGCGATTACCCGGCTGACATGATCATCAGATCGGTCAAGGTCACCCGCCTCGAGGGGTAGGCGCCGCGGATGCGCGGCATGGATACGGCATGGATTTCACATCACCCTTATATATCGGATTTGTAACCGCAACCGTACTGGCGTTCAACGCTTGGCGCCTCCCTCTTTTCCGGCAATGCGTGCTGTTGGTTGCGAATCTGCTGTTCCTCGCGAGTTTCGTGCAGTCCGCCCAACAACTTGCTCCCTTGCTCGGGTTCCTGCTCCTGGGCTACGCCGCCACGCGCTGGGTGGCGCGCTGGCGCAAACCGTGGCTGTTGGGATGGACGATCGCTTTGATTGTCGCGGTCTTCGTGGTGCTCAAGCGCTATACGTTTCTGCCCACCCGAATCGAACTGCCGTTTCTCTACCTGCAAATCGGCCTCTCCTACATTCTCTTCCGCATTCTGCAGATGGTAATCGACAGCGCCGGCGGAGAGGGTGAAGCGCGGCTCGACCCGCTCAGGTTTTTCAATTTCACCTGCAATTTTCTCTGCTTCGTGTCGGGCCCGATTCAGCGCTCCGATGATTACCTGGCCAACCTTGGGCAACTCGACCGCAAGGTCGATGAGGCGATTGCCTTCGATGCGCTGCATCGGATAATCAAGGGCTTCATCAAGCTCGCCGTGGTGTCGGCGGTGTTCAACTATCTATTCGCGAACCTATCGGCTCCCGTGCTTGCGGAGGCGACACGCATGGCCGGCTGGCGCTATGTTGCGCAGTACGCGGCCAGTGCCGTCACGTACATCTTCCATCTGTACTACAACTTCTCGGGGTACATGGACATCGTCATCGGCATCGGCTGGCTTCTGGGCCAGAATCTGCCCGAAAACTTCGACCGGCCGTTTTCCGCGCGCAACATCTTCGAATTCTGGTCCCGATGGCACATGACCTTGTCGGAATGGTTCAAGACGTACTTGTTCAATCCGCTGATGACATTTCTGGCCGAGCACGTGGTGGCGCCCGCGTGGCTGCCCTACCTGGGGGTGGTTGCATTCTTCGTCACGTTCTTCGTGATGGGCGTGTGGCATGGCTCCACGGGCGTCTTCGTGATTTTTGGGCTGGTCATGGGAGCGGGTGCGAGTCTCAACAAGCTCTGGCAGGTATTGATGACCAAGCGCCTCGGCAAGAAGCAGTACAAGACGCTGGGTGAATCCTCAGCGTACGCCAGCTTGGCGCGGGGCCTGATGTTCGCCTTCTTCGCCTTCGCGGCCACCAGCCTTTGGGTCGATATGGATCAGCTCGGGCTTCTGGCCGGCCGGCTTGGCGTCGGCGGCATGGCCGCGGCACTCTTCGGCACCGCACTGTGCGCCGGCGTGGTCGGCCCCATGGTAGATCATGCCGGCCGCATGCTGGCGAGTTTGGCGCCGCGGCTCGATCGGCCGGGCGTCCCCGGCGTCGTCACGCGAAACCTCGTACTGGCGAGCGAGGTGTTATTGATCTTCGCGGTAGGGGCGTTCTTCCACAAAGCCCCCGAATTCATTTACAAGGCGTTCTAGATGCGTGCGATCCTAAAACAGGGCCTGTTCGTGCTGATCGCATTGGGATCGATCTATGCCATCCTGCTGGGACTATCGTATTTGCTCGTGCCGCCGCTGAATCGAGAAGAAGGCCTCGACTCCAGTCTTGCGGCCAGCACGATTTTCATGACTGACCCAAAGTACGTGTTTTTGAATCGAGCCGCCGTCAGACCCGATGTGCCCCGCATCGTCTTCGTAGGCGCATCGAATACGGCGGTCGGATTCAAGCGGCGCGAGGTTCAGCCGCTTCTGCCGAATGCGGAGGTCGACAACCTGTCCGTGGGCGGATCGAATATGACTCAGATCGCCCAGGTCGTCGATCTCGTCCAGGATTTGCAGGATGCGGCGGCGCGCCGCCGCACCACCTTCGTCATAGGCATCTGGTACGGCACGTTTGCGCAGGACGGATTCCGGTGGGACACGCCCGATCGGCACAAGGGCGACACCGATATCGACATTGAACGCTACCGCTACGGCTTCTATAGGCGCACCGACGATGGACCGAAGCCGGTGTTGCCCCCCGACGAGTTGGCGCTCGGCGTCATTCTGATTCACCCTTACCTGGTGTTCGACGAACTGTCGCGGCGTGTGAGCAAGGAGCAGCTTGCACGTTTGTTCGGCCGCGCGACTTCTCGTACCGACGCGGAGCGCAACGCCAGCATCCTCTCGGAAGCTGACAAGGAAGCCGCCTTGAAGTATTGGCGCAACCAAATGCACAGCGACGGCCCGATCGCCGAGGAGCAGTTCGTGGTGCTCAGAAACCTAATAGACAGGATACTGGCACAGGGAAGCAGGGTAGTGCTCGTCGACGTGCCCATCCCGCGCTGGCACGAGGAACGTTCGCCGCTCTACCAGGAATATTTGAGGCACAAAGG